>ERZ1026884.351-NODE-351-length-31665-cov-11.037551_pt1 | contig 31665 bp, 46 predicted proteins | sample MGYA00380172_ERZ1026884 | MGnify/ENA primary metagenome ERZ1026884 (study PRJEB33269, sample SAMEA4719808) | human gut metagenome | biome: human-associated habitat; feature: organic feature; material: feces | place: Cameroon | collected 2013-10 ... | reverse complement strand
ATGGTATACAATTAGCTGATTTAATTGTTAATACTATGTATATGAGGTCAAAAGATAGAGATATGGTCGAGCCTATCTTGAGCGTTTTAGATACAAGTAAGTTTAGGCTTAATATTTTTCCTGGACACAAAAAGTGCGGACGAGTAAGAAAAATAAATTTTGAAACAAGTGATTTGACAAATGTTATTTAGCATGATATTATCACATTAGAAATAAGACCCAGGTTAGGTAGCTAAATGCTAAGCGTGCTATTTTGTACGTTGCCTCCTGGGCTTTCTTTTTTTTAGTTAAATATAACCGTCCTTTCAGTTGTTTGCCTTTAACGTGCCAATCGTGATATAATTGAGTACGTAAAAGGACTTTATGCGAGGTTTCTTTTATATGAGTGATACGCCAATATCACTGTTGCACCCTAGCGCCAACTAGGGTGTTTTTTTATTGCATAAAGCAAAAGCCCCTTATCTTTTGATAAGGAGCTTTACTAACCGCATCAGGTGCAGTCATTTCTGTTCCTTACCATTATATACATCAAAAAAGATTTTATCAATTCTTTTTAAACCCACATCTTAATTACTATAAGAACCAGTAACTACCTGATTGCCAAATTTAAAATATGATAGGCTTCCGCTTCCGTCATCGTTCATTCTAAACTGCATAACAAAATAAGTTCTCGGTTTAGACCCAAAAAGATTCTGAGCATCAACGTATGATGATACTGTTACAAGGTTATTCACTTTTTTCATTCCCCAATCCTTTAGAGGATTCAAAAAATTTCCTGGATAGTCTGCAGTACTAGGTGCATTAAGAATCTGATTGACAATCTGCTTACATTCATCCCTTATACGGATTGCTTCGTCTAGTGAGAGCGAATTTCTCTTTTGTTGAAGTTCCTGTTCAGCCTTTAATGCTTCTTCTTCAGCTTTTTTTCTCAGTTCTTCTTTTTGCTCTTCTGTAAGTTCAACAATTACTTTAAATCTGTTTGATTTGACAGTTTTTTCATTATCGTCAGTTACTTTACATACAACGGTAGTGGTACCTTCATTTTTTGCTTCAATCTTTCCTTTATCACTGATAGAAATGATATTAGGGTTATAGCTAGTATATTCAATATTTTTAACTACTACCTTATCAGGTGTAATTTTAGACTTTATTTTTTTTGTTGTTCCCTTATATAGGGTTATGTCTGATATTGTTACTTTTTCTATTTCTGGATTTAATGATGAAGCTGAAATAGCCCCTAAAGCTGAAAGCACACATACACCGATAATAGTGTATATAACTTTCTGTTTGACTGTATACTTGCTAGACTTATAAAACTTAATTAGATACTTACCACCATAATAAATAATAGCGAATGGCCAAAAAAATATAATAAGCAGTATCTTCTGCCATGTCATTTTCTTTTCTTTCATTTTTCCCTTCTCCTCTTTCTTATATCACATCACTTTGGAAAGCGACGGCTCTTCCGATAACCCTAACTTGATTTAACTGCTCACCTGTAAGGATTATATCCTGATACTTTGGATTCTCAGGCTTCAGAATAACTAGATTCTGTTCACGATAATAGAAGAATCTTTTTAGTGTAGCCTCATCATCTATGATTACTACAGCAATCTCTCCGTTCTCTACTATGTCAGTTTTCTTCACAAAGACAATATCACCGTCATGGATCCTTGCATTTATCATACTGTCGCCCTGACATTGGAGACAGAAATCAGCACCAATATCAGTACCAACCATTATATAGCTTTCTCTGTCTTCATCTGCAAAGATAGGCTCACCGCATGCGACTTTTCCCAACATTGGGAGCTTAATCTTGTCTAGTTTATAGAGATTGTCGTAAGTTGATGCTAGTTCTTGCTTGTCTTTACTCTCTACTAAATCAGATTTTGAGATATTAAAATAATTAGCCATCATTTGAATCTTATCAATACGTGGATACTTTTTTCCATTAATCCAATCTGAAAAAGTGGTATATGCAAAACCTAAATCTGAACACATTTGTTTTCTTGTCTTATTATGCAATGACATATAGTATTTAATATTTTTTGCCATTACTTCTTTATTCCCTAAGTCTGACATATGTCATACCTCCTTATATATATAATATGCTTTTTGCGTAAAAATAACAATAAAAAACGATAAATTTACGCTTATCCGTTGACATAACGCTTTAAGCGTAGTACAATAGACTCAGAAAGGAGGACATATCAGTGAAGAAAAAGCGTAAAAGAAAAAGCAAGCACGAATTGCATTTGGCCCGCATCGCACTTGCTACATCAATCATCAACCTAATGATTTCAATAATTAATCTTGTAAAAGATTTATTGAAATAAGGTTGAGGAGAGGAATTTCCTCTCCTTGGTTGATATTAACTTTTTAGTTCACTGTTGTCAATATATGAAGAAAAGAAAGGAGATATCATCATGCAGATTTTATTGGATATTATTCAAATTATTTTGAATATCGTGTTTATTGTTTGTCTTGTTAAATTAATTAATAAATAAGGGAAGTGAAAAAATGAAAAAAGCATACAGAGAAATGTATACATTAAGAACAGCTAGAGATAGATTAGGACTAACTCAGAAAGAAGCTGCTAAACAACTTGGAATCAGCGACGATGTTCTTTCTAATTACGAAAGAGGTAAGACATATCCAAACGTTCCTATGTTGAAGAAAATAGAAGAAGTTTATCATGTTGAATATGATCAACTTCTTTTTTTAGAAAAAGATAACGCTTAAAGCGTACTTACAAAGGAGAAACAAAATGAACGAAGTACAATTATTTAATTTTGAAAATCATGAAGTAAGAAGTCTTTTGATTAACAGCGAACCTTGGTTTGTTGGGAAAGATGTGGCTGATGTTCTCGGTTATAAGAATCAGAGAGATGCAATCAGTAACCATGTTGATAGCGAAGATAAAAATACCGTCGCGATTCACGACGGTAATACAAGAGGTAATCCTAATCAAACTATTATCAACGAAAGTGGTCTTTATAGCTTAGTCCTCTCAAGCAAATTACCAAGCGCCAAGAAATTCAAGAGATGGGTAACAAGTGAAGTACTCCCAGCATTAAGAAAAACAGGGCAGTACCAAGTGAAGGAACTAAGCGGACAGGAATTAATGGCTAAGGCATTAATTGAAGCGCAGAGTGTTCTAGCTGCAAAAGACAAGCAGATTGAGGAAATGAAACCAAAGGTTGTATTTGCTGATGCAGTAGCAACTAGCCATACATCTATCCTTGTTGGCGAACTTGCCAAAATCTTAAAGCAGAACGGTATTGACATGGGTCAGAAGCGTTTATTTGCATGGCTCAGAGAAAAAGGCTATCTGATCAAGCGCCAGGGTACTGATTACAACATGCCTACACAGAAGGCTATGGAACTAGGTCTCTTTGAAATCAAGGAAGGCTCTTACGTCAACGGCTCAGGTGTAAACATAACTACTAAGACACCTAAGATTACTGGCAAGGGTCAGCAGTATTTCATTAATAAGTTCCTTCAATAGGAGGTGATCATCATGGATGAATGGAGTATCAGCGTTGAGGAAGTCATGCAGATTACTAAAAAAAGTAGAGACTTCATTCTAAACGCTATAGAGCAAGGTGTAATGCCTGGTTCAGTTGTGAAGCACGACTCAGGTAAAAGAAGTACTTACATTCCACGTAAGGCCTTCATGGATTACATGAACAATTACTATAGAGCTCCTTCAGATAAGTTGATTGCAGCAGTGGTAGAGGAGCTCACTAAAAGAAAGATAATTGAATAAGTAGCTTTAGTTGCTCGTAGGCACCTAAAGCCAAAGAAGGCAAATAATATTATTGTAGAATGTTTCGTTTTCATTTTTTTGGAAATACCCTTCGTATGTGTATCTTACATTGAATATATCAATCCTTTTTAAATAATTTGTCTGTTGATCAAATAAATGCTTTCTTTGGCGCTAAGTGCTTATGAGCATATAAAAAAAGAACACACGACTGCCATCGTGTGCTCCCACTCAATCTTCTAGGAAAAGATTGATAAAAATCAGACAGTGATAAGTATATCACAGAAAGAGGAAATTATGAATAGTAAAAGAATCGTATTAATTGCATTTAACACATTTGTTTTAGGCATGGTCATCTCAATGATTAGTACAGGCACTAATTGGGATAGTACAGCCGTACATGTCTCAAGTGCTTTCTCATTAGGATTAAACATCCTATTTCTAGAATATATCGGATTAAAAGGAGACAAATAAGCATGATCAAACACGTAGAAAATCCATGCCTGAATGTCGAGATTCAGGATAAGGAATGTCTAATAACAGGAACAGGCAACACATGGCATTACTTACTGCTGTTTGCTTTCATTGTCAAAGGCGCAAAAGAAGGGAATTTCACAAACGGCTTTGCTAATAAATATGAAGAAAAGCAATTCATCAGAATTCTAAATAAGGTATATGAGTGTCCTGATGCTGCAATTGAAGCATTTTCACAGTTGGGTGATGTAAATAGTTATGATGCAATCTGTGAGGCTTTGGAGAAGCTAGACAACTTGTTTGATGGGGATTACTTAGAAAATGGGGAAACTGATTGATGATTGAATTCAAAAATCTATTCGACTGCATCTATGAAGAGATTCCCAAGACAAAAGAGGGGTGGCTCTCTCAGAGAAGAAAAGGGATTGGCGGTTCAGATGCTGGAATAATCGAAGGCGTCAACCGCTACACCACTTTACATGAGCTTTGGGAAGACAAGACAGGAAGACAAAAGAGACCTCAAGTCTCAAACCATGCTATTGAGATGGGTAACCGTCTAGAGCCTGTAATGTTTAACCTGTTTGAAGCGTTGTACGGTGATGACTATGAAGTCATTGATACAAAGGATTACTCATTATCACGTAAAGATAAGGATTGGATGCGAGCCAATCTAGACGGCGCTCTAATCAGAAAAGAAGATGGATCAAGCGGAATACTTGAAATAAAGTCAACAACTATCAACAAGTGGCAGTATTTTCAAGAAGAGTGGGGCGATGATTCAATGCCTCAGACATATTACTGCCAGTGCCTTCATTATATGAATGTGACAGGCGCTGAATTCGTTGTCCTATTTGCTATCGCAATGATGCCATGGTGTGACGAGACAAAAACTATCATTAGAAGAATTGAAAGAAGCGAGGTGCTTTTAGATTTAATGCAGCTAGAGGCAGATGAAGAAGCCTTCTGGCAAAAGCACATCGTGGAAGATATTGAACCAAATTTTATTTAAAGGAGAAAAAAGAATGAGATTTAAACAAGAAATTAAAGACCGTCTCTATGGCGGGTATCTCGGTGTTGTCACTGACAAGATTGATTTTGAAATCATCAAAGTCATGCTTGCAGATGATAAAAAGAAAGTTGAAGGGCTTGAGTGGCCTTTCGGTGCAGTGAGTGCAGTTATCGCAGTTGCACCAGACGGATCAGTAGTCGCATTAAAAGAAGAACACGCTGAAAGCTATGAATTAGTAAAGTATCAGGATGCAGTGGAAGAAGATACACAGCCTATTGATGCAGATGTCAATGAAGTGGCTGAAATGCCTAGTTTAAGTGTTGTGAAGGTCATTCCAGCGCAGATTGAAGGCTGTAACGTAAAACACTTCAAAGAGGCTGTAAAGTCTTATTTGAAACGCTATGACCGCATTGTAGTGACTGCAGACAACTATAAAGAGTTATCTGACGTTGTTTCTAAACTGAAGAAAGAAAAAGACAATGTCAATGAAAGCAAGAAGGCAGTCAAAAAAGAAGCGATGAAAGTCTACACAGACTTCGAGAACGATATGAAAGAAGTTCTTAAGATGTTTGAATCTTCTATCAAGGTGCTTTCTGATGACATTAAGCAGTTCACAGACAAGGAAGTAGCAGAGAATGAAATGGTTGTAAGAAAACTCATTAATAAGGCTCTTAATGATTATGTGCATAGAGGTGACTTTGATGGATATTGTGCAACTAAAGTATTCTCTATTGATCCACGCTGGAGTTCTCTTAAGAAGTTCATCAACAACAAGAAGCCTACTAAAGCATTAGTAGATGCAATCAAACAGGAATGTGAAAGAACTAAGGAAACATATAAATCATATTTACAAAGATGTGAGTCTTTAGACATCTATTTAGAGGCTAGATGTAAAGAAACTGATGTTGATCAGCAGATGATTGATGTAAGTGTCTATAAAGATAAGTTAAGAGACGGCTCTTTTGAAGACATTAAGCCACTCCTGGAAAGAAGATTTAGAGAAATCATCAATAGACGAGATGAACAGGAACATCAGAAGAAAGAAGAAGCGAAAAAGGAAGAAGTTAAGCAACAAGAGCCTGTAAATGTTTCTTCAGAAGAAAAAGAACCTCTAAAGATGCTGGTTGGTAAAATCGTAGGAACAAATTCAGCACTAAATGAATTAAAAACATCTCTAGACTACCTCAAAGCCAAATATGATGGTTGTTTCGATTATGATTTAAGATTCCCTAGAAAGAAAGAAGGTAAATAACAATGACAGTTAAAAACAGTTTAAGAAAAGACACAACAAACAAAGCAAAATTCAGTACTTTTATCGCAAGCCCAGCAGTACAGAGAAAAATCAATGATGTTGTTGGCGGTAAGAATGGAACACGTTTCATCGCTTCTATTACTTCTACAGTTGTCAATGATCCAAAGCTTCAGGAGTGCGAACCTAACAGTATCATTACTGCTGCCTTCCTTGGTGAAGCGCTCAACTTATCTCCTTCTCCTCAGTTAGGACAGTACTACTTTGTACCTTACAAGACTAAGAGAGGAACAGTGGCACAGTTCCAATTAGGTTATAAAGGCTACATTCAGTTAGCTATCAGAAGTGGACAGTATAGAAAATTAAACGTTATTTCGATTAAGGAAGGTGAATTAATCCGTTATGACCCTCTAAATGAAGAGATTGAAGTCAGATTAATTGATGATGAACTTGTGAGAGAGTCCGCTAAGACAGTCGGCTATTATGCAATGTTCGAGTATACAAACGGCTTCAGAAAGACTATGTACTGGTCAAAAGAGAAGATGGAAGCCCATGCACTTAAGTATTCTCAAGGATATGCAGCAGACAAAAGAAAAGGCACTAACTGGACATTCTGGTCTAAAGACTTTGATGGAATGGCATACAAGACTATGCTCCGTCAGTTGATCAGTAAGTGGGGTATCATGTCAATTGATATGCAGAACGCTATTGATGCCGATATGGCAGTAATCAACAGCGATGGTACAAAAGAGTATGTTGATGCTCCTGTTACATTTGTAAACGATGAAGAACCACAGGCACAGGAAGAAGCGCCTAAAGCAATCGAACATGAAAGTTCAGTACCTAAAGCACCACAGCCACATGAAGAATCTGACAAGGTTCTAGAAGAAGCAATGGTCAATACTGATTTTGGCGATGCTGAATTCGGTGACTTTGGCGAAGATTTTGATTATGAACAGTTCTAATTAAAGAAAGGAAGACATGAGGGATGGATGAAAAAAGAAGATGGATCAAGTTATACATGATGGACTACGACGAAGTCTATCATGATTCAAAAATGCTACACCTTTGGATTGACATCCTTCTTCATGCCAATCCTGTTGATTACTATCATCATGGCCAGCTTATCAAAAGAGGACAATGCATCTTGTCTCTAAGACAGGTATCAGAAAGATGCGGGATGGCAAAAAACACTATTACTAAATATCTTCACCTCTTAGAAGAGTGCGGAAAAATCAAATTAGATATATCTAGAAAAGGCACTCTTATAACAGTTGAAAACTGGGATAAATATCAGAACCGTGTCTCACCTAGTGTCCTAAAAATAGGACAAGAGGTAGGACAAGAGGTAGGACAAGAAGTAGGACAAGAGGTAGGACAAGAGGTAGGACGTAATAAGAATAAAAGAATAAAAGAAATAAAGAATAAAAGAAGACTGACTGTCAGTGACTCTGACTTGTCTGATTTAAAATCTTTTCTTATTGAAAATGACTTTGAAGAAGTTGCCGATGAAGTAATAGAAACATGCAAGCTCTATGGACTTGAGAAAATAACCAATCTAAAGAACTTTGCTTTAGCAGTAGCAAAAGAAAAGAAATGGGACCAGAAGAAAAAGAAACTTAAAAAAAGAGTAACCAAAGAAGATAAAGAAGAGTTAAGAAGATTGATGGGAGGCTTGTATGATGAAGAGAAAAAAAGAGGTCTCTGATGAAGAAGTCTCTGATGAAGAGGTTGCTGAATTAAGAAAATTTATGGAAGAGTTTGGAGGAGATTTATAACATGACAAATTTTGAATTTTATGCAAATGAAATTAAATCTAGAGGTTTCAATTTTGCAGTAGATAAGTCCAACGGTGAATTATTCAGCTGTAATCAAGAAGGCTCATGCAATAAATGTGAATTTTGTCCTGATAAAAAGGGATTGCTAACTGGAAAAGTTAGATTCGTGTGTTCAAAAATCAATATCATTAGATGGCTATATCAGGAGCACAAGATAAAAATGAATGCTCTGGAGTACGGCTTGCTTAAATATATGCTATCTCAAGGATTTGAATGGGTATCACGTGATGATGATTTTACAATCACGTTCTTCACATTAAAGCCAATCGATAAGGATGGCACCTGGTTCTCTCCTGAGAAAGGATTTGATGAACCACTAAGTTGTGTTCCTCTTTGTGAGAAGTTATTTGAATTCTTAAGAGAAGACGAATTATTTAGCATTGGAGAATTACTTAAAACGGCGGAGGTGTTTAACGGTGATTAATGCAGAAAAGTTTAAGGAAGAAATATTAGCAGTAAAAAATAAAGGTGATGATTTTACTCTCGATAAAGATAACCAAATAATATGTTGCCAGGATCTTGGATGTGAAAATTGTGTTTTTAATAATGACGTTGGGTGCAGTTATTCTCGTATGGATTGGCTTTTATCAGAATATAAAGAGTCAACCAAAGTAACTAGATTAGAGTATGAGTTACTCAAGTATTGGGATGGTAAAAGATATAAGTATATTGCTAGAGACAGAGATGGAGCGCTATATATTTACAGAGATAAGCCATCTAAGAATGAAGATGTATGGGGCACTCTTTACGGGCACGCTAGACTTATGAAATATTTTGACGATTTATTCTGGTTTGTAAAATGGGAAGATAAAGAGCCTATAGAAATCAAAGAAGTTTTAGAGAATTGTAAGGCGTTTGATGATGATTAGACAAAAATTATTAGAAAAAGCACTTAATGACGCTTGCACATATATTCATGATGATGGATATAACGGTTGTCCAGCCAATTATGATAATAAAACTGTTACAAACGGAAAAATGAAAGAATGTTGTGGATGTTACTATTATTGTAACGGTTCGCATTCTGACCCATTTCATTCTGACCCATTTTATGAAGAATATAAGAAAAAGTCTATAAAATGTTGGAGAGAGTATTTTTTGAAAGGAGACGAGTAAATGGACGCACATAAACGTAGAAAGGTAAGAAATATATTCGATGCTATTATATGGAACGCTCCTGAACTTGAAAAAATATGTAAGGTATGGGGAAATCAGCATATGCTAACTATTGCAATGGAGGAGTGTGCTGAACTCATTCAAGCCGTCTCTAAGATTAAACGTAATGGTAGCAATCCTGTTGATGGTGAACATCTAGCTGAAGAGACTGCGGATGTATTGATATGTATATGCGAGTTATTCTTAATGGGGTATTTAAATGTCGATAAAACTGCAAAGATTTTTAAAGAAAAAACAAAAAGATCTATGCAAAGGACTCAGGATTATATAAAGGAATTAGAAGAGGAGGCTGAATACATTGATTTTTAGCGCTGAAAAAGTACAAGAAATTGTAGAAGAAAAGGAAGCTGAATATAAGAAGCTAGAAGAAGAATATTCTTTTCTAAAAGAAGAATATGAAGATTTAAAGGTTGAATATGAAGATTTAGAAGATAAGTGCAAAAGTTATCAAAAAGCAAACCAAACTGTATTGGACTTCTACAGAGAAGACTGTGGGAAAATGGATGATCTTCAGAAGCTGAATAATAAGCTTGTCAAAAGCAATAAAGCAGCTAAAAGAGATTTCTTTATTCTTGTAGCAGCTTATGTTGCTACACTAGTGCTAATGATTTACTTATTTATCAGATAGGAGTGATATAGATGTTTTTATTGCAGGTATTAGAAAATGTATTTTCTGTGTTTGCTATCGTTATGCTGATTGTTGGCGTTCTTATTGTGGTATCTGTGATTGCAATTGCAGTTTTCGTTATTGTGTCGGTCGTTGTGAATGGCATAGAAGAAGATAAGGAGAATAATAACTTATGACAATAAATGACAAGGAGGAACGCTATTAATGCTTAATCGAGCTTTATTAGTCGGAAGACTTACAAGAGACCCTGAACTAAGAAGAACAGGGAGTGGGAAGGCAGTCACTTCTTTCAACTTAGCAGTAGAAAGAAACTTCAAGAGCGATGATCAGGAAGCTGATTTCATCAACTGTGTTTATTGGGGCAAGATTGCAGAGAATACAGAACGTTACTGTTCTAAAGGCTCACTTGTTTCTGTTGATGGTCGCATTCAGACAAGAAACTATGAGAACAATCAAGGTCAGAAGGTATATGTTACTGAGGTGATTGCTGACTCTGTACAGTTCATTCAGACAAACAGAAATAACAATACAGCCACTGCATCACAAGCACAAGTAAATAATCAAGCACCTGTTAATAACTATGCGAATAATGGACTGATTCATCAGTTTGAGGATGAAGGATTGATTATGGAAGAGGATGACATTCAATTCTAATGATCAGGAATAAATACAAGGCTAAGAAGGCAGTTGTTGACGGCATTGTCTTTGACAGTCGAAAAGAAGCAAAGAGATATACAGAACTCAAGAAACTTGAAGAGATGGGAAGCATTAGAGACCTGTCTCTTCAGGTTCAGTTTGAACTTATACCGTCATTTGAAATTGTAATTGATGGAAAGAAGAGGAAAAGAAGACCAATCACATACGTGGCCGACTTCGTCTATTACAAAGATGATGAAAAGGTCATAGAGGACGTCAAAGGTCTCAGAACTCCTGTCTATAACATCAAGAAGAAGTTATTTGAATATAAGTTTAAGACAACTATAAAGGAGACTTAAGATAACTACACAGGGCATTGAGTTCTTTATATTTAACTCATAAGAAAATTTAAAATAAGAAAATCTATATGGATTACTCTTAATAGATTTGTTTCTAAAAGCAAGTTCCTCTCATGGACTTGATGCCCCAACATATTTTTCTATTCTAAAACCAACAAACAACAGCAGTGTCATGGCTTTGCTTCAATCTCATTCACCTTCTTTTGCAAAGAATAAGAGTATGAAGCGCTAATTTTGCTATCCAACTAAAGTTATGGTGTTGCTGGGAGAAGAGAAGACACAAATTGAAAACCAATAGGAAGAGTAAAGGACTGTTTTCTTCTTCTCCAGAAAGGAGGTTAATTTTTGTTTTTCATTTTATTTGTACTGGTGATAGTGATTTATTTATTTTTTATTTTTGAGTAATCAGGAGGATTCTTTATGACAATTGACGAGACAAGAACATTTCTAAAATCATATAAAAGCATGGCTAACAGGGTAGAGTATATCAACAATAAAATGATTAATGTTAAATCAATCAGATATGACGATGCTCAAAGATGTTCTTATGGCGAGCCTAAAACTCAAAATGATTACATCATCATGAAAGATGAATACTTGTCTCAGATGCAAGAAATAAAGGATTCTATTGAAAGATTGAGCAGTATGACATATAGAAACATACTGTTTTATCGATATATAGAGTGTTTGAGTGTATATGATATTGCTGAAATTATGGACTATTCTCCAGCAACAGTAAGAACGTATATACTCGATGCAGTTAAAGAATTATCAGTTATTATGTGAAAAAGTCCTAATTGTTAATGATTTGTAATAACAATAGTGTGGTATTATGTAAATACATAAGAGTCCATGCAGAGATAGAGGCACATACAGCCTCTTTTTATTTTGCCGGGAAGGAGAATAACAGATGAATGACATCAAGATAATACAGAAGTCTATTGCTGATCTAATCCCTTATAGTCGCAATCCTAGAAGGAATGATGAAGCCGTTCCAATGGTGATGAACAGCATCAAGGAGTTTGGTTTTAAAGTTCCTATAGTTGTTGATAGGAATAATATCATCGTATGCGGTCATACAAGGTTTAAAGCAGCGCTAAAGCTTGGACTTGAGACAGTTCCATGCATAGTAGCCGATGACCTCTCAGACGAGCAGATTAAGGCTTTTAGACTAGCAGATAACAAGGTATCAGAGAAGGCTGAATGGGATTTTGAAATCCTAAGCGGTGAACTTGATGACATTATCAATATAGACATGGATTCGTTTGGGTTTGAATCAATTGAATTTGAAGAACCTGAAGAAGATGATTCCGAAAAGGCAAATGAAAGAGAAAGAACAGGGAACGCATATAACCTGGATGAATATGATGAACTTAGAGCAATAGGATTCTATCAGATGCCTACACTTGAAAGAATTGACTATGTTCCTGATGATCTTGTTGGTTTCAATTATGTATTGAATTCTGATAGATATGAATCAGGTGTTCATTTTTACATTGATGACTATCAATTTGAAAGAATTTGGGCATCTCCTCAGATGTATGTTGATAAGCTAGCGCAGTTTGACTGTATTCTTACTCCTGATTTTTCTCTTTACATGGATATGCCTATGGCCATGAAGATATGGAATGTATACAGAAGCCGTTTAATTGGTCAGATCTATCAGGATAGAGGGCTTAGAGTGATTCCTACTGTATCATGGGCAGAGCCAGAAACATTTACTTTTTGTTTTGATGGTATTCCTTCTAACAGTACAATTTCGGTTTCTACTATTGGAGTTAAGCGCAGCAAGGAAGCCACAAAGATATGGACACAGGGCATGGATGAAGCCATGAAGAGGCTGAAACCTAAGAATGTGCTTGTCTATGGTGGTGACATTGGCTATGACTTCAAGGGCGCTAATGTGAAATACTATGATAATCATGTGACAGAAAAAATGAAAAACTTAAAAAATATATAAATTATATATCGAAAGGAGCATAATATATATGGGTGGTAGAGGTGCATCATTAAGACCTGCGGGAGGAACAGATGGCTTATTAAGATTTCAGAATAATGCGCTAGGTGACATTGTTCCGGACAGAGGGGGACTTAAACAAGCAATCGGCAAGAAAGGGAAACCTTATAGTATCAATAATGCTTTAAAGAATGTTAATCCATTTTATAATCGTGAATATTCAGAATTTTCAGCAAACTGTCAAAGATGTGTTGTTGCCTACGAATTGAGAAGAAGAGGATATAATGTAACCGCACTCCCTGTTTATAAAGATGACAGGCTCCCAGTTGTCAATTCTTTTGGTAATGGAATATGGCAAGGCGCATTTAAAGGAGCAAAGAATGTTAGAGTTGGCGCAACAACGCCAAGAAAAGTACAATCTAATCTAGAGGCAAAAATGAAGAGTTATGGCAATGGCGCAAGAGCTATTGTACGAATTCCTGGCCATGTATTCAATTGTGAGAATGTAAATGGGAAAATAAGGTATGTTGATGCACAAATTGGAAAGAGATATACATCCAATGATGTTTTTGGAAGGCTAACAAAAGAACAGTTAAAAACTGTTCGAATCATTAGAACTGACAATCTAAAAATATCTGATAGAGCTAGAAAATCCGTAAAATTATTAAAAGAATAAAGAGGAGGAATCAAGATGCTAAATTATGAATCTGCTAAGAAGAAAGCTATAGAGGTAACACAGGAAGCCGGTGTTGTAGTGAATTGGGCTGGAGAATTACCGGATGCATATGTGTTTAATGACAGTGAACATCAATATGATGGATTGCTACCGATAGTTATTAGAAAAAGTGATGGCAAAGCGTTCAATTATTGGCATTACCTTGTTCAGGCAAATGAATATTCTGAACATGTCAAAGAATTAAAATTTTAAATATTTTTTCAGGACTGAGTTCATGCTCAGCCCTTTTCATTTTTAAGGGGTGATGATAATGGCAAAAAGTGAGTTCGCAAACATGACACCAGAAGAAAGAAGAGAGAACGGCCGTAAAGGCGGACTTGCATCTGTCAAGGCAAGAAGAGAAAAGAAGGCAATGAAAGACAATCTTGCATCGCTTCTTTCCATGTCTCTTAAATCCGGTAAGATAGCCGATGTGGACACAATAAAGAACTTTGCTGCATTGAATGGCAAGAATGTGACTGTACAGGATGCAATACTCATTAAACAGGTTCAGAAGGCAATGAAGGGCGACACTAAGGCGGCGGAATTCATTAGAGACTTGAGTGGCAATAAGCCTGGCAGCAGTCTTGATATCAAGTCAAATGGACAGATAGTAATTATAGATGACATCGAATAAAGCAAAGCTTTCTGACATTATAGGCCCAGCGTTCTACGATCTGCATAAATACGTGAAGACTAATGCATATACGCATTACTGGCTTAAGGGTGGACGTGGTTCCTTGAAATCTTCTTTCATTGGCACAGAGATTCCTTTGGGGATTATGAGAGATGCGAAACGTGGTGTAATGAGTAATGCCGTTGTTATCAGACGAGTAAAGGACACTTTAAGAGGCTCAGTCTATGAGCAGATTAAATGGGGCATATTCATGTTGAAGGCTGAAGAAGATTGGGATATACCCGAATCCAAGTTACAGATGACATACAGACCGACAGGACAGCAGATAATCTTCAAGGGTGCTGACAATCCTAAGAAGTTGAAATCTATCAAGGTGTTTGTCGGCTATGTTAAATACGTATGGTATGAAGAATGTGATGAATTTGAGACCTATGACAAGATAACCAATATTAATCAGTCACTTCTTCGTGGTGGACATGAGTATTGTGTCTTTTATTCTTTCAACCCTCCCGAAAGTCAAAGAAATTGGTGCAACAGGCAAGTTCTAGTAAAAAGAGATGACACATATGTCTCCCATACAACTTACTTACAGGCGCCGCCACAGTGGCTTGGAGAGCAGTTTCTAATTGAAGCCAACCACATGAAGGAGACAAAGCCTGATAAGTATAAGCATGACTATTTAGGTGAGGTAACTGGAACAGGTAGCGAGGTTTTCACGAACCTTGATATTAGAGAGATAACTGACGAGGAAATACAGGTATTTGATAGATTAAAAAACGGACTAGACTTTGGTTATGCTGGTGACCCATTGGCATATGTCAAAGCAAATTATGACAAGACGCGCAGGCGTCTTTTTATTTTTGGTGAAGTCTATGGAACTAGACTATCAAATGCCAAGGCCGTCAAGCTTATCAAGGAGATCAACCCACTCAATAAGCTAGTCACTGCCGATTCAGCTGAACCAAGAACCATTAACGAATTCAAACTATTAGGTCTTAATATCATAGGCGCAAAGAAAGGCGCTGATAGTGTAGACAACGGAATAAAGTTCCTTCAGGACTTGGACAAGATAATTATAGATCCTGTTAGATGCCCCAATGCTGCACGTGAATTCAATGACTATGAAATAGAGATGGATAGAGACGGCAATCTTAGAGGTGACTTCCCCGACAGGAACAACCACACGATAGATGCAGTTAGATATGCTATTGAAAATGAAATCCTTATGAAGAAGGCAAGAGCAGGAAAGAGGAGATTTTAAAAGATGTATTATACTTTCACAATTCCACGAGAAAACTTTGACGAGACAAACATAGACAGAAACATGATTCTTCGTCTTATTGGCAAGCATTACAGCATTCGTGCTCCTGAGATATTGAAGAATGTGGGCTATTACTTTGGCAAACATGCCATCATGAACAGGGAAAAGAAGTTCAAGAACCAGCCGAACAATAAAATCATGGTAAATCATGCTAAAGATATATCAGATACAGCAACGGGCTATTTTCTTTCAAACCCTATCACATTCAAGAAGAATACAGAAGACGGCAATATTGACAAGCTGACAGGTGCTTTCGTTGATGCTGAAACAGATGACACAGATTCATGCAATGCTATCAATATGTCACGTGCTGGTGTCGCTTATGAGTATGTCTATTTATGCGAGCATGAAAGCAAGCTGATGACAAAGACACTTGACCCATTGTCAACATTCAAGGTTTTCGATTCATCAATTGAACAGCATGAACTATTCAGTGTTTATTATTCTATTGAAAAAGATGATTCTACTGACAGGTTCAATATCATCGCAACAGTGACAACTGAGAACTATGTCACAAGAATGGGAATCACATGCAATGAGGAATTTGAAAAAGGCGAGTTTTCAAAGCTAGGGGAGCCATATCCACATTTCTTAGGTGAGGATCCTATCATTGAGTATAGAAACAATATGGACTGCATCGGAGACTATGAACAGCAGATTTCTCTAATTGATGCATACAATACGTTATGCTCTGACAGAATCAATGATAAGGAGCAGTTCATTGATGCGGTGCTTGTTATCTATGGCGCTCTTCTAGGTGATACCGATGAAGAAGCAACAAAGGCGCTTCATGATATTCGCAAGAATGGAGTTATGGAACTTCCTAATGATGCACGCTCTGAATATCTGACTAGAACATTTGATGAGAATGCAGTAGAAACACTCAAGCGCTCAATAAAGGAAGATATCTATTCACTTTCTCATGTTCCTAATCTGACAGATGAAAACTTTGCTGGCAACAGTTCAGGCATTGCTATTCAGTATAAGCTTCTAGCCCTTGAGACACTCACAAAGACAAAAGAGAGATATTACAAGAAGGGACTTAAGAAGCGTATAAGAATGTTCTGTACTTATCTCAATCTAAAGGCGATTGCTGCTGATCAGTCAATGATTGAGCCTGTATTCACAAGAGGGCTCCCACAGAACCGTCTTGAATTATCACAGATTATTTCGAACCTTAAAGGTGTTGTTTCAACCAAGACACTTCTTGCACTGCTTGACTTTGTTTCAAACGTCGATGATGAAATGAAAGAAGTCAAGAAAGAACAGCAGGAAGCACTTGAAACACAGAAGCAGTTATTTGATACCGAAAATCAGAATACTCCTCCAGAAGATGAAGAAGAAACAGATGATCATGAGGAAGATGATAACAACGATGACAAAGGCAAGGAATGATAGTGTTCTATTATGACTAACATTAAAAACATAAAGTACTGGGAGATGCGAGAAGCAAGGAACATGTACAAGGATATGCAACTAGCTGAGGACTGCGCCAAAGAGTTGAGCGTTATCTATAGCAAGGCTGCAGTCTACACTGCCAAACAGATTGAAGGGATTTTCAATAGATTCGCTTCAAAGCATCATCTGACAAGAGACGAGGCTATTAATCTTCTTTCAGAGGCTGACAGTAGAAATTTCGAAAAACTGCTTGAAGCATACAAGAATAAGACAGGTGCCCAAAAAAGAGAGGTACTAGCAGAATTGGAAGCCCCAGCATATAAGAATCGTATGAAGAGGCTTGATGATATTGATAAGTCAATAAACAGGCTAATCAATGCGGTTGCATCCAAGGAAAGAGATGCAATAGACAAGACAATGCGAAAGGTCTATGAAAGCAGTTATCACCATGCAGTATATGAAGCTGCAAGAATGAGTGGTCTAGATCTTCAGACAGGCCCTATTGATGAAGGCGCTCTTGAAACCATTCTGAAAAAGAAATGGTCAGGTCAGAACTATTCCGAAAGAGTATGGAACAATACTCAGAAGGTGGCCGATGCACTAAAAGAGGAGCTCATGATAGGAGCACTTACAGGAAAGACAGAGAAGGAAATGACCGACTCAATCAACGAACAGTTCCTATCAGGTAGAAATAAAGCTAGAAGACTTGTAAGAACCGAATCATCATACATCCACAATGAGGCGCACTTTCAGGCTTACAAGGATTATGGCATAGAGGAGTATAGATTTGTTGCAACACTAGACCTTAGAACGTCTCAAATTTGCCGTGAGAGAGACGGAAGTGTATACAGGGTGAATGATAAGAAGATAGGTGTAAACGCTCCTCCGATGCACCCATGGTGCCGTTCTACTACTATTATGAATCTTGATGATGAAACTATGCATAATCTAGAAAGATTTGCTAGAGACCCTGTCACAGGTGAAAGAATGAAAGTTCCAGCGGATGAGACTTATAAAGAGTGGCATAAGAGAATGGTTGAAAAGCATGGTGCTGAAGCTTCGAACGTAAGGACAAAAGAAAGACTTGTATCCAGTGGAAGAGAAATAAAAGAAATGGATAAAATGGGCAGAAAGACCACGTTTGATTTAAATTCCAACGAAGAAAAACGCCATTTTATCGTATATAAAAATGATAAGTACAAAAATATCTATTGCCAAACAAACACACGTAACGCTCAGAAAATGAGCGAATTTATAAATGAAAAGGTAAATATAGAGGATAGATACGGAGAGCTAGACCATATTATTATTGTAAAGAACAATTCATTACGAGCAATTGCTGGATATGATCATGTAAATAACGACCTATACATCAGTGAAGAGCTGATAGACTCTAAACTGTTTAAATCTTTAGTTTCGTCTGAATATTTCCCCTCAAAAAATGTGGAGGATATTTTAAACCATGAACTTGGTGGGCATAAAAAACATTGGGACGCAATTAAGAGATATCAGGAGCTTTATAATCTAAGTATTGACCGAGCCAAAGAAAGTTTGGAGGAAAATTTAAGAAAATATGTAATAAATCAACAAAGTAGTGATACAATATATTTGAAGAGATTTGTTAGTAAGAATGCTTCCGATAACTTTGACAACAATAAACAGTTAAATGAAAGTATTGCGGATGTATTTGTTCTTTATTCACAAAATAAAATGAAAGACGAAAATCTTACAAAACTGGTATTGGAGGTACTTAATTATGATGATTAATCCGTCTAAAGAAAGATTAAAATTGCTAGATATTTATTATGATGAACTTTCTCCATGGCTTTATTTCGATATGGAAACTGAAAGCAAAAAAGTTAAGGATGACGCACCTCAAGAAATCAAAGAAAAATTTTTAATAGTAAGCAAAAAACTAGGGTATATCAAATGATAACCGACGATATGTCGGTTTTTTCTTTTATACAATCTCAAGAAAGGAGAACAACATGGCAAGAGATGATTATCATGTAATTGTTTATCAGATTCTATCCTACCTGTATATGCAGCTAAAGCATGGGAAGGATATTGATGCATCGCTCATAAGACATGACAGTAAATATCTGCAGATCAACAGAAAGTACTGGACTTATGTCATTGTGAATCTGTTGAATGATGGATATATCAGTGGGATAGTAATTGACCAGGATATAGACGAAAACATAGATATATACAATCTTGATAAGTGTGAGATTACACCAAAAGGCATAGAATACCTTACTGATAATTCAACTATTGAAAAAGCCAAGAGATTCATGAAGGACCTGAAAGACATAATACCGTTTGTATAAGCCGACTGTTTAGTCGGTTTTTATTTTACCCAATTTCAAGAAAGGAGAATCATATGGCTGAAGGATTGAAACCACATCATCATCAGTACTTTGAGTATGACTGTAAAAGTCATTTTGACAGCCGTAGACACGTGATTGTCAAGAAGGTGACATATATGTGCATGATATGCGGAAAACTCTCTCATGAGACATATGAGGAGTACTGTCCGCCTCCCAAGGAAAGAAAGCCTAAAGCATTGATGAAATACAGAAGCAGACAGAAGAGCGGTTGATGTTCTTCTTTTTTTCTGTTTGTCCATAACTTGCATATGACATTAAAAGGTGCATGGATATAACAGTCATACGGACTATAAACGGAGGTATTTAAATATGGAATACGTTAAGAATATGATGCCTTTGAACCTTCAGCTTTTTGCAGAAGAAGGGGAAGAAAAAACAGGCGATGAAGGGAATCCCGATAATGCGCAGTCAGGTGAACCAGAAGATGATAAATCTAAAGTGACAACACTCACAGAGGATGATGTAAACAGAATCGTCAAACAGAGACTTGCCCGTGAAAAAAAGAAGTGGGAGAAGGATCATACAGAAGCCGAAAGACTTCAAAAGATGACAGATGATGAAAAGAAGCAGTATGAGGAAGACAAGAGAAAAGAAGACCTTGACAACAGAGAGGCAGCAATTACTCGTAGAGAACTGACTGCAGTTGCTAAGGAACAGCTTAATGCTGCAGGAGTACCAGCAGACATGGCTGACTTCATCGACTACACTGATGCTGATACCGTAAACGAATCTGTCAAAAGACTCTCTAAAGCATTCAAGGGAGCAGTTCAGCAGTCTGTTGATGACCGATTAAAAGGGAAAGCACCTTTAGACAAGGCAAAAAACAATGTATTGACTGCTGAGGAAGAGGATGCAAGAAAGGCATTCGCAAATGCACTTAAATTTTAGAAAAGAGGTATAGAACATGGCAATTAACACATTACAGTATTCAACTATTTTTCAGACTGAACTAGATAAACAGATGGAGCATCTCACTCTTACATCATGGATGGATGCCAATGCTGGACAGGTCCAGTATAACGGTGGCGCAGAGGTTAAAATCCCTAAGATGTCATTAGTCGGCTTAGGCGACTATAACAGAGATGAAGGATATAAACAGGGTGCTGTTACTCTTGAATATGAAACATTTAAAATGACACAGGACCGTGGAAGAAAGTTCCTTCTTGATGCGATGGATGTAAACGAAACTAACTTTGTGGCATCTGCTGGCAATGTTATGGGAGAATTCCAGCGTGTATATGTTGCCCCTGAAGTAGATGCTTATCGTATTTCTAAGGTTGTATCTGATGTTACAGCAAAGAAATCAGCGAATATCCTAACAACTGCATTGACTGAACAGAATATCCTATCTGAATTAGAAAAGGCTGCAGACACTATGCGTGATAAAGGTTACCAGGGTGATATCATCTGTCATATTACATATGATACTTTAAGATTATTAAAGGAAAAGATGGTAAACAATAACATCACTTCAGGTAAATTAACTATTGGAAATATCACATTAGACATCTATAAGCTTGATGAAATCACATTCATTCCTACACCAAAGAATAGAATGTATTCAGCAATCAAGGTTGATGCTGGAGCAACAAAAGAAGCAGGAGGATATACAAAGGGTGAAACTGCTAAGAACGTTAATTTCTTAATGGCGCCAATTAACGGTGTCATTGGTGTTACTAAACAGGATAAGACAAGAGTATTTGACCCTGATACTAACCAGGACGCAAACGCTTGGCAGATTGACTATAGAAGATATCATGACTGCTGGGTAAAGGACCATATGCTTGACTTAATCGTTGCTAACGTCTCAGCTGATGCATAATGATCATTGTAAAAAGAATCAACGTTGAAAGGGCCATCCATGAGGATGACCTTCAGCGTTATCTTGAACAGGGATATCGTGTCATTGAAGACAAGAAGAATGATGAAGATACTCCTGCAGAAAGCAATGAAGTGACAGACCTCAATGATATGACTGTTGACCAGTTAAAGACTATTGCGAAGGAAAAGGGCGTTAGCGGATATTCTAGTCTTGTTAAAAAGGAATTGGTCGCAGTTCTCACAAAGATGCAGGAGGAATAATCTATGGATCTAGTTGAGATTGTTGCTAAAAGAACGGGAATGAGTGAAGACCGTGCGAAATTCTATGTTGATATGGCGAAACAGCGTGCCCTAGCGCATACTAACCGCACTGTATACATTACTGCAATGGATTTCTGTGTGGCTGACCTGGCATGTGCCATGTACTTCAGAGAGGGAATGGTCGGCGAATCATCACATTCAGAAGGTGGCATCACATCTACTTTTCAGTCTTCCACTTTTGAAGATATTCTTTCAACTCTCAACAACTTGAGATTGATTCGTGCAGGAGGAATCGTTCACGAAAAGAAGCCGGAGGAGAATCAATGAGACTTTCAGCATTAAAGAACTATCCTGTATATGAGCCTGTCATCGAAAAAGATGGTGAAGGTGTCACTACTGAAAAGTGGATCAAGAGAAAATCAATGCTTCTTGAGATATGGCCTGCATCCGGTAAATTACAGGCTGAAATGTACGGAGAGAGACTGAACTACATTCTTAATATGATTCTTCCTAAGAATGAGGATGATGATTTCAGACCCACTGAAAAGTGGGGAGTGAATGTCTATAATCAGTCAATCGATGAACCGGATTATAGGATCATCAGCATGAAGGAATATAACAGACACTACCTCTATGAACTGGAGAAGATTATTAAATGAGTCTCAATGGTGCTAATGAGCTATTTAGAACGCTTCGCGCTATAGATGCAGTTTTTGAGAATCCTGAACAGGTTCTCGGAAAAGCTGCGGAAACAATCAGAGGCGGGTGCGTTCTTGAATGCCCTGTAAATAATGGTGAATTAAGAAATTCCATTAAGACAAGAGTCGAAGGCGACAAGGGATATGTCTACACAAATAAGGCATATGCTCAATATGTCGAATTCGGAACAGGTCGAAAAGGTGCTGCAGACCATGCAGGTATATCTCCGTATGCGCATCCTTCTTATACTATGGAACCTTGGTGGATTCCTGAAGAGAAGCTATCAGAAGAAGCGATAAAGAACTATCATTGGGTGGTCATTGAGGTTAAAGGCAAGAGATATTACAGGTCTGATGGACAGCCTGCACAGCCATTCATGTACCAGGGAGCAAAGAAGACTGAAAAGAAAGCAGTTAAAGATGCTGGTATTGTAATCAGCCAATTAATCGGAAAGGAGTAAAAGCATATGATCAACATTAAAGATAAAGTATATAAGGCTCTGACAGATGAAGGTCTTGAAGTTACTGATATCTTTCCAAAGGACTGGGCTAAGCTTCCAGCAGTTCAGTATGTTGAGGAAGATAACAGCGTGGCAGAATGGACGGATGACAAGGAGCAGATATCACATGTCCTTTACAGAATCGAAATCTGGGATACTAAGAGTACATCAGGTACAGCCTTGAAAGTTGATAAGGCATTATCAGCAATGGGGCTCAAGAGAGTATCATGCAGAGATATTGATGATGCATCAGGACTTAGACACAAGAAAATGAGTTATGAAGCATATTATGATAGTGATTATATCTATCATGGTATGTAACTGATAAGGAGGAATTATATAATGCTAGCAAATGGCGCTAAATTATCTTATGACAAGACAAATAAGGGAACTTCTTTTGTTGACCTTCCAGGGTTGAAGAAGATTCCTGAAATGGGTATTGAAAAAGAAAAAGTTGAAAACTCTTCGCTTGATGACAAAGTCAAGATCTATGAGTTTGGTATCGGTGACCCTGGAGACCTTGAATATACATTCAAGTATGACAACAGCAAGGAAACATCTACGTACAGATTAATGCGTAAACTTGAAGATTCAGGAGATACCGCAATGTTCAAGGAAACATTGAAGGACGGCACTACAACTACATTCTCAGGACAGGTCACTGTTAAAAGAGCGGGTGGTGGTGTCAATGATGCTATTGAATTCACTGTTGCAATCGCATTACAGTCTGAACTCAAGATTACTGACCCAACAGATGCAGTAGCAGCATAGAAAGGAAGATATAGATAAATGGCAGAAAAAGCAAAAAGAAAACCGTTCATCCTTTGGAAGATTGGCGAAGAAGAATACAAATTAAAACTGACAACAGGAGAAATCTCAAGACTAGAGCAGATGTATGGTGGAAGTCTTATCAATCTTCTTAATACAGAAACAGGCATGACACCATTGTGCACTATGCTGGACATCACACATGGTGGTCTTCAGAAGTTCAACAGCAACATCGACAGAAGCGATGTGAATGATATGTTTGATAGATACATCGATGAAGGTGGCTCACAGACAGAGTTCCTAAGTGATGTTCTTATTCCATTGTTCCAGGTATCGGGTTTTTTCTCTGGGGCTCTCGAAACGAAAATGGAAAAGGAAATGGCGGAAGCCAAGAAGAATCTCTAGAAGATATCCTGATTACAGATTACATATACAAGGCGGTCTATGATCCAGCGCTTGATGCTGGAGTAGACCCCTTTTCATTTTGGAATTATTCGTTAGATGAGCTATACGATATTATTTCAGCACATGAAAGAAAGAAAAAGGAAATGGTGCGACAGGAAGCAATATCTCTTCAGATACAGGCCCTTCAGATAAGAGATTGTATTTCTGAAGTCCTTAACGGCAAGGATGATTCATTCACTCCTACACAATTGTGGGACTTCTATCCTTCACTTTTTGAAGAGGATAGGAAAGAGTTTGAAAAAGAGAAGGAAAGAAAAGAGATTGCAAGCGCTAGATCTTCTCGTATTGCCTTCAGTAGAAGACATAATGAAGCACTAAGAAAAAGAAAGGCGGTGATGCAGAATGACGGTAGAGGAACTGCAGATAGTGATATCTGCTCAGACAAAATCAGCGAAATCAGAACTGAACAGCGTGAAGAATGAAGTCACCGGCCTAAAGAATCATGTTGATAAGGTCACAGGCTCAATTGGCAATTCATTCAAGAGCATTCGTAATATTGTGGCAGGTCTTGGCATTGCTTCTATGATTAAATCAACGATATTAGGCAATGTTGATGCTGCAATCAAGAGAGTTGATACTCTTAGCAACTATAGCCGTGTGATGTCGAATCTAGGCGTTGGCAGTGTTCAAGCGAATGCATCTGTACAGAAACTAAGCAATAAGCTTATTGGACTTCCAACAACCCTAGACGATGCATCAGGCGCAGTACAGAGATTCACATCAGTGAACAGTAACATCTCAAGATCAACAGATATGTTCCTTGCACTAAATAATGCTATTCTAGCCGGCGGTGCAAGCTCTGAGATACAGAAATCAGCACTAGAACAGTTATCACAGTCATACGCTAAGGGTAAACCCGATATGTTTGAATGGCGTTCAGCGATGACTGCAATGCCTGCACAGATGAAACAGGTGGCTGAGGCCATGGGTTTTGTCAATGCTTCAGCACTAGGCGAGGCATTAAGAAATGGAACGGTATCAATGGACCAGTTCATGGATACAATTATGAAGTTAAATACACAGGGCATTAACGGCTATCAGTCATTTGAGGAACAGGCAAGAAATGCGACAGGTGGAATTGCTACATCAATCGCTAATATGAGAACGGCCATTGTTAGATGTATGTCAGATGTAATGAATACTATCGGACAGTCTAATATTGCTGGATTCTTTACAAATATCGCAAAGGCGATTAATTCATGCGTACCGTATGTTGTCGCATTCACTAAAGTTGTGATGACTGCTGTCGGTTATCTGACGGCACTGTTTGGTGGCAAGTCAAAGAAGTTAAGTTCTTCCTTTGGTGGAGTGTCAAACAATGCTAAAAAGGCAGCAGGAAGCACAGGGGCACTTGCGAAGAACATGAACAGCGCTTCCAATAGTTCACAGAAGCTTTCTAAGGGAGCAAGCGGAACAGGAAGCGGATTGAAGAAGGCAGCAGGTAATGCTTCTAAACTCAAGAAGGAGTTGAACGGAGCACTTGCTGGATTCGATGCAATCAATAACATCAATTCAAGCAATAGTTCAAGTGATCCATCTTCTGGTGGCTCAGGTGGTTCGGGTGGTTCCGGTGGTGGTGATATCGGCGGATTCAGCATGGACGACAGTGGCGCAAAAGAGCAGAAAGGACTTCTTGAAGAAGTAGACAAGCAATTAGAAGAAATCAAGAAGAAGGTTGCTGAATTCTTCCAGCCTTTAAAGCAGTCATGGGATAAGTTTGGTGCGCCGATGATTGCAGCTGCAGTATATGCGTTTAATGGAGTCAAGAACCTTCTTATGGAAATCGGCAAGTCAATGTATACAGTATGGGAAAACGGCACAGGTGCAAAGACTATCGAACTGATATTGAAGATATTCACTAACATCTTCAAGATAATCGGCAACATCTCTCAAGGACTGGCTGATGCATGGAATACTGCAGGTTTAGGTGATTTCATCATCCAGCATTTATGGAATATCTTTAACTCTATATTGAAGATCATCAATGAGATTCTGAAAATTGTGAGAGATATTACTAAAGCGATTGACTGGACTGTTGTATTAGGCGCAGTGGATGTGGTTCTTATTATCATTGATGGGTTATTCTCTTTCATAGCAGATAATGTAGGTCGTATTCTTGGCGTACTTTCAGCTATTGCAGGATTATCATTGTTCTCAACTATTGCTGGAATCCTTGGCACTGTTGTTACACAGGTACAGCTTGCGGTTGGAATTTTTGCTGGATGGACATCACTTGCAACTGCATTAAGCGGTGCGTTCGGAATTCTTCCACAGATTTTTGCGTCTATTGTAATGGCTATAAATCCTGTAACTGTCATTATTGGGCTAGTTATTGCTACGGTGGTAGACTTATGGAATAAGAGCAAGAGTTTCAGAGACGATATAGTAAGCATTCTAGGTAACATTGCTACTATTGTTCAGAAGGTATTTCTAAATATTGTGGCGCCTATCATCGAAACAGTGGGTGATATCATCGGTGACTTTGTGGATATGGTTCTTAAACCGTTATGGAATGCATGGGAGAATGTATTCCAGAGCATAACGGGATTATTAAGTGATTTCCTTAAGTTTGTAACACCTATTTTCAGTACGATTCTTGATATTCTAGGACCTATATTCAGATTGGCCTTAACACTATTGAGAGGTACATTTGATATGGTATTTGCTGCAATTAGGGGAATTATTGAACTCGCAGACAAAACAATCTGCGAAAGAGTGAACAATATCAGAGAATTCTTCCGTAATCTAGGTGAATGGATGGAAGGAACTTTTGGTTTCAAATGGAAGAATGTGTTTGAAACGGTTAAGAATGTCGTCAAGGTGTTCAGAGACTTCATGGGTCCTATCATTAATTCATTGGAAGTTGTTTTCTTGGGTCTTACTAGCTTTATCAGTGGTGTATTCTCAAACAACTGGAGAAGAGCATGGTTCGGAGTTAGACAGATTTTTGAGGGTATTGTTTCCGGATTAGAACACATCTTCAAGGCTCCATTGAATTTTATGATTGATGGAATTAACAAATTCTTAAGTGGTATCGGCAAGATAAAGATTCCTGACTGGGTTCCTGGTGTCGGTGGAAAAGGATTCTCAATTCCTAGGATTCCTAGACTCGCAAAAGGTGGTATCGTAAGTGCATCCACTATTGCCAATATTGGTGAAGCAGGAACAGAAGCAGTAATACCATTACAGAGAAACACACAGGGACTTGATATGATTGCTGAAAAGATTTCAGAAAGATTATCACTTTCTCAGAATGACGGCACAGGCGCTACCTACGTCATTAAATTGGTACTTGATGATGGCAGAGTAATCACTAAGATGGTGATTGACAATATTAAGGACTATGAAGCACGCACAGGCAAGCCTGTATTTGACTATTAGGGGGGTGGAATAAATGGCAGATGAAGCGAAAATCAAGATAAACGGAACATTTATTCCGACTCCTTCAGAGATCAGCGTAGAAATCAATGATTTAGATTCGGATAGTGTCAGACCTGTCTCAACAGGCATCTTAAGAAGAAATAGAATACGTTCTAACATGCTTAAGATTACATGTACATATAAGTTGAATACATTCACAGATGTAATGAATATTCTGAAGGTACTCACTCCGGCAGAGTTCACGGCAGAACTCTACATTCCTGATCATGGTATTAGAGGAACCAGGAAGATGTATGCTTCAAATAAGAAGTACAATTATAAGAGAGTGCAGTCTGGTCTAAAGGCAGATTCATTCTCTTTCTCTCTGATTGAGGTGTGATCATATGCTTATAAAATATGGAGAGACAAATGTAACGGACAGACTTCTTGATTATAAGATGTCTGTCTCTTTTGCTGACTGCCGTATGATAGGCAACGTACCATCAATTGAATTGACAATGAAGTTCGATAACTATGACGGCATTCTTGACAATATCGACATCAGCAGATACTGGGAAGTCAAGGAGAATGATGCATCTGATACAAGATACTTCAAGGTGTATGATCAGCCGGAGAAGTACACCAAGGAACTTACTCTCAAGATGTATGACAACAATTATTCTCTTGACAAGGCATACGATACTAAACTGTCTTATCCTGTCACTATAAAAGACCAGCTAGACGAGATTGAAAGTCTGACTGGTCTTTCTATTATTCGTGAAGGAATACCGCAGTACGTTCTTGATAAGAGTGTATCATGGTACGATAACACGATTGTGATAAGAAGTTACTTAGGCTGGATTGCTGAACTGTTTGCAGCGAATGTCTATGCAGAGGGGATTGATTCTATTAGGTTTGTTCCTATTGAAAAGACTGCCTTTGCAACTACACAGGATTTAACAGACTATGAAAAGAATGAGGTGTATACACTCACAAGAGTATATGCTGAAAATGGTCTCAATCCTCTTTCTAAAGGCGACGAAACAGGAAATACGCTATTTATTGATTCAGCAAATCTATATGCAGATGAACAGAGCATTATAGACAGCATCTATGACAGACTTAAAGGATTGACTTTCAATCAGGTGAAGAATGTCACGATGATATCAATTGATAACCTTCTTCCTGGTGCTCTAGTCAATTATAACAGTAATGAATTCACTTTCTTTGTATCGGATCTAACTGTCAATTACAAGGGTGGACAGTTCTCTATGTCTACAGTTGATGGCAGTGTTACAACAAAGAACGAAGAAAAGACAGTGAAACGTGTATCTAATACAACACGAATCAGAAAACTGCAGGTCCAGCAGGACCAGGAATCATTGAAACTAGATATAATCGCAAAGGAACAGGAAGGCATCAATGACAAGATGGCGCAATTAAGCCTGTCTAACGAGAAGATATCGCTGAGGGTTTCAGAAGTTGAAGAAAAGGCTGGAGAAGCAATCAAACAGGCGCAGGGCTCTGTTAAGAAATTCGTATGCGAATATGCTAGTTCAACAGATGGAGCTACACCACCAGAAACAGGCTGGTCAGAGACTGCACCGACATGGCGTCCTGGATTCTATATATGGCAGAGAACAGCAACGACGATCAACAATACTGTTACGTACAGTACGCCAGTATGCATCACAGGTGCTAAGGGTGAGGATTCTATATTGTTATGCATTGATTCATCAAATGGCACGACATTCAAGAACAGTGATGTGGCAACCATATTCACAGTGACCATCTATGTGGGTGGAGTTGTGATTGATAATTCTTCAAAATTGAGAGAAACATTTGGAGATGGTGCATATCTTCAGTGGTTCATTAAAAGGCACGGAGAGACAGAATTCAGTAAGATTCCGTTAGATGATACAAGACTCAATGATAACGGGTTCATGTTCACTATTTCAGCAAAAGACATTAAATTCAAGGCAGTATTCAACTGCGAGTTAAACATTTAGGAGGAAAATTATGGCAATTAAAGCGGTCAATCAGATTGACGTTATCGACTTAACCGATGGTTATTCGGTTGTATTAACTAATGACAACTATACATTCTTAGGTACTACTACTTCTGTAAACGGTACACAGACAACTACTACACAGGTGATGGCATTATGCGGTAGTGAACAGGTTCCATGTACTGTAGGAACTATTACATGTCCTACAGGAATCTCAGCAGTGTCTGACGGCAAGTCACCAATGCCAACAATCACAGTTACTGCAACATCTGCATTAACTAAGAGTGGTACTATTACTATTCCTATCGTCGTTGATGGTGATATTACAATTAACAAGACATTCAGTTTCTCAATTGCATTTAAAGGTCAGACAGGACAGAATGGTACAAGTGTTACTGTAAGTTCGACTTCTGTAACATACCAGGTTGGGGCAAGTGGTACTACTAAGCCAACAGGGGAATGGAGCGCTACTGTTCCAAATGTACCGAATGGGCAGTTCTTGTGGACTAAGACAGTAGTCAAGTATTCTGATGGCAAATCAACAGAAGCCTATTCAGTCTCTTATAAAGGCACAAATGGTTCAAACGGTTCAAATGGTACAAGCGTTACTGTAAGTTCAACATCAGTTACATACCAGGCAGGCACAAGTGGCACTACTCCTCCAACAGGAACATGGAGTTCAACAGTTCCTAGTGTGGCAAATGGTCAGTATCTATGGACAAAGACTGTTGTTGTATATTCAGATGGTAAGTCTACTGAATCATATTCCGTATCTTACAAAGGAACAAACGGAACGAATGGAAAAGATGGCTTAGACGCTATCACAATGGCGATCACTTCAAGCGGTGGAACAATCTTCAAGAATACCGCTATTGCTACAACTTTAACTGCTCATGTATACAAGGGTGGAGTTGAAGTTACAGGGTCAGCTTTATCTGCATTAGGAACCATCAAGTGGTACAAGGATGGTGGAACTACTGCAGTAGCAACAGGGGCAACATATACAATCGGTGCCGGCGATATTACAAACAAGGCAACATTCAGCGCTCAGCTAGAAGGATAATTATATGGTTAAGGCATCGGCTAGCATGACCCTCGTGAGAGTCAATGATGGCGAGGACGGGCAGGGAATTCGCTCAATCACTCCGGAGTATTACCTATCAGATTCAGCGACGGAAATGCCCGATGCAAGCAGTGACGGGTGGAAGAGTGTTCCCGATGACTATATCGACAAGCACTATTATTGGGTGAGATCCAGAATACTATGGGATGATGGAACGTATACAACAACTACACCGACACTTGCAAATGACTTAAAGTCAATCATTGATGATTACGACAACAGAATAAACAACATGAACAATCAGTTGCAGCAGGCAACTAAGGATGCATCTTCGTCTATAGAACAGACTAAGGCATCCATCTTACAGACTGTATCAGAGAACTATTACAGCGCTTCTGACGGTAAAAACCTTGCTTCTACTGTATCTACTATTCAGCAGACCACAGAGAGCATTCAGATGAATTTCGTCAAGAAAGAGGACTTTAGTTCTCTTTCTGATACAGTATCTAGCAATCAGACTCAATTGAATACCTATATCAGATTCGATGCAGATGGCATCGAGATAGGTAAACAGGAATCTGAATTCAAGACGAGACAGACAAACAGCAAATACTCTATTCTTCAGAATAATGACGAAGTAGCGTATTTTGCCAATAACAGAATGTATAACTCAAACATCGAAGTTTCTAGTTCACTAAGAATCGGAAACTTCGGATTCATTGTTAATAGCGATGGATCATTAACATTTAAGAAAGTAGGTGGTGACTGATGGCAACAAGTGCATCATGCAGTGCATCGTTTGGTGGTGGCAATGGTAATGTCACGATGACAATGACACGAACAGGTGTTAATGTTGACGGAAACTATGATTTATGGACTGCTACACTAACTAAATACTATAAGTGGAATATTAACTCAAGCGCTACTAAATACGGCTCTATGTGGGCTAATGGCGTGCTTATCTGGTCCGGTGGAGTGACTATCGGAGGAAGTGGAACGAAGACGTTAGCAACAGTCACTAACATCAAGATTCCACATGACAGCAATGGTGGCAAGCATTTCGATTTCTCATTCTCACAGGAGTTAAAGGTAACTCTTTCGGGTAACTATGTTGTTAAACCGCAAACTTGACACATTAAAAATGAATATAAAACTGCAGAATAAAAT
>ERZ1026884.349-NODE-349-length-31686-cov-10.113117_pt1 | contig 31686 bp, 30 predicted proteins | sample MGYA00380172_ERZ1026884 | MGnify/ENA primary metagenome ERZ1026884 (study PRJEB33269, sample SAMEA4719808) | human gut metagenome | biome: human-associated habitat; feature: organic feature; material: feces | place: Cameroon | collected 2013-10 ... | reverse complement strand
AAGTTGCGAGTTTTGATTTATATTGAAGGTGTTTTTTTGCTTTTGACACACCCTCGTTTGGTTGTGGTGTAACATATAACCAGGCATGTGAAGTAGAACAAGTTCTCTTCACATACCTGGCTACCTTATCTCACCCCTAACGGGGTAACCCATTATAACGACACGTAATTAGTGTTTTGTATATTACGATTCTTGGTGAATATCAATAATTTACAATATTAGAATGTCCTCAAAACCATGCAGAAAGATATTGTGGATTTTGAACACCCTACCTAACGGGGTAATCCATTTTAACCATTCCCCTTATCAGTGTCAAAATTCCAATAAAGTCATGCATAAAAATCCACTTTATCCTGCGTAAATGGCAAAGATTGTGGGGATTTTGTTTAAATCGGGTGGGGGGGCTTGCTTCCATTCTTTAACCGTTTTAGAGCAGATGTACTCTTTTTCTGTGGTTAAACCCGAGGCAATGCATAGACGTGTGCGCGGATTACATGCAGAGAGAATGTCGGCAATAATTTTGTGATTGCGATAAGGTGTTTCAATAAAAAGTTGGGTTTGATGCTCTGCAGCCGAACGACTTTCAAGTTGCTTTAAACGCTTGGCACGGTCGGTGGGGGCAATAGGAAGGTAGCCATGGAAGGCAAAACTCTGTCCGTTGAAACCTGAGCCCATTACAGCCAAAAGTATAGAAGAGGGACCCACCAAAGGCACTACTTTGAGTCCTTCGCGTTGGGCAATAGCCACTACATCTGCTCCAGGATCGGCTACAGCAGGACAACCTGCTTCGCTAATTACACCCATGTCTTCGCCATTGCGCAGTGCATCTAAGTATTTTGAAAAACTTGCTGCATCGGCGTGTTTGCCCATGGGGTAGAATGTGAGTTCGTCGATGTTGATGTCGCGGTCTACTTGCTTTAAGAAGCGTCGAGCCGTGCGCACTTCTTCAACAATGAAGTGACGAATGTTGCATATAACTTGTTTGTTGTAGACTGGGAGTACTTGTTCGATAGGTGTGTTGCCTAAGGTTACGGGGATGAGATATAATGGCATAAGTAAATTAAGTATTAAGTATAAAGTATTAAGTATTACATTCTTGGTAGAAGCGAATTTTAAGTAATAAGTATTACAAGCTAATGGCAGATTCAAAATAATACATACCTATAAATAGGGTGTTGTTTAAGAATTGCTGAATTCATTAGTTTGTAATACTTAATACTTATTACTTAATACTTAAATCTTTAGTATTTGCTTTCTTTGAGAATGCGGTCGTATTGTGTTGTGTTGAGCAGTGAATCGAGTGAAACTTCGGGGTGTAGCTTCATGTAATTGTCGACGATGCGTAGTCCAATCCATAGTCCGACACCACGTGAGTGAGGGTCCTTAAAATAGGGACTCTTATCGCTTGTCATCATGATGGCATCGATAAGTTCTTTGTCATTGCTATTCCATATTTCAGGACGTTTCAATTCTTTCCACACATCGCGTTCGTGCGTGTTATACCAAACCTTTGTGGCAGGTTGGTAAGCCGCAATGTCAATGGGTGGTTTGTTCACTAATTGTGCTACTATCCAACCTATTATTCCACGGTGAATCAGTATGTTTTTCAACGAAGGTTCGTTAAAATTTTTGCTATAGGGATATTGCTGCACAAGGTAGAAGAACAAGCATTCTTGTACCATGCGTGCAGGTTCCATTGTGACGCGCTGATTCTCATAGAAGTATTTGGTGTAGGCAGGATAATCCGTACCCATATACTTGTCTAAGCTAATGCCAATGAGGCTATCGCCCACTACGATGCTTTGGTTAAATGCCGAGTTTTGTGTATACACTTTAGGCTTGACAAATGTTGAATTTTCAGCTTCAAGACGTTGAAAGGCACTTGTCAATTCTTTTTCAAAGTGCTGCATGTGTTCGTACTTTTTACCCACATCTTTGCGCAGTTGCACTAATATAGGGTCGTTGTAGTAAGCACGCAGACTATCTTCTATACCCTCTTGGTCGGCATGTCCTAATTTTAAGACATCCTCGATGAGGGCACGTGTTTCGCGCGGAAACTCTGTGTTCATTTTTTGCCATAAACCAATGTTTCCGCTGCTTACGTAGTCTTCTACCAAACGATCGTAGCGTGCGATGCGTACTTGTTCGTCTTGACCGCTTTTAAGTAAACTGCGGTCAAGTTGACATGCTGTGAGGCATAATATGGTTATGAATGCCCCCACAAGTGTGTGTATGTAGTTTTTAATAAATAACAATCTGATATCCTTTTTTATTTTATATGGGTGTGTGCCTCACGCACACAATAAATTGCTGCAAAGTTAGCGCAAAATGCGTTAAATATCAAGTAATAATGTGATTTTTATGGCAAAATGATGAATAATAAAGGGTTTCTTGCTAGAAAAATGATAGCAATAGCACTTTTATTTATTCAATTGTTATTAAATATCTAATTGGCTGAACTTTTTGTTTCCGCTATAATATAGCCACAAGATGCTACGGTCAATGCGTCCTTCGATATGCTTTCCGCCGTTAACAGACAGTTGCAAATTATGTTTGCGGTCTTTCTCGAAGTCGGGGCGCATACGTGCAAACTCCTTACGCGCCTTAATTACAGCCTTAAAATTCTTTACATCGCCTGTAAGCAAGAATTTGAGTGCTGCAATCCAGTCTAAGGTTTTGCGTGTGCGCATCACACGATTTAATTCATCCTCGGGCAAGTTTTTGTAGAGCATTAGTAAGTTGTTTCTGAAGTTCAAAAACGTTTTACGCGGATTGCCTGCATCGAGTGTGCCACCTCCTACGTGGAATGCCTTGCTCTCGGGTACGCACACAATGCCACGTCCGCGAGCTCGCAAACGCCAACAAAGGTCAATCTCCTCCATGTGTGCAAAGAATCGACCATCTAGTCCACCGCTTGTTTGCCAATCTTCGCGTCGAACCATTAAGGCTGCGCCTGTGGCCCAAAGCAGTGGGCGGATGGTGTCGTATTGTCCTTGGTCTTGTTCGACATCAGCGAAGATACGTCCACGACAAAAAGGGTAGCCATAGGCATCAATAAAACCACCTGCACCACCCGCATACTCAAACATGGTTTTATCCTTTTGACTCAGCAGTTTAGGTTGGCAAGCAGCTGTTTCGGGATGTGCTTCCATGTATGCCAATAAGGGCGTAAGCCAATGCTCGGGAACTTCGACATCAGAGTTAAGCAATAAATAATAAGGTGCATCAATTTGTTTTAACGCCTGATTATAACCCTCAGCAAAACCGTAGTTTTGGGGAAGGGGCAGTTGCAGCACTTCGGGGAACTCCTCAGTGAGCATTTGCAATGATCCGTCGGTTGAGCCATTGTCGGCTACAATTACACACCCTTCGGGTTGTGAGTTTTTCACAACTGAGGGAAGGAAACGGCGCATCATGTCGCGGCCATTCCAATTAAGAATCACTACTGCAATTTTGTCAGTCTTTATCATTGTTGCTTTAGTTTTTAGCCATTAGGCATTCACCTTTTTCGTCGAAATTGCCCAAAACGACGCGTGTCACAGTGTTGTCTTCAGTGCAGGGGTCAGAAGTTTGTTTTACGCGGATGTAGTTATCGGTAAAACCTTGCATGGGTTCGCCTTCGCGAGTATGTTCCCATAACACGGGGCGTTCTGTACCCATAAATTTGGTGTAATGTGCACGGCGTTTTTCTTCGGAGAGAGCCAATAAACGTTGGCTACGTGCATGCTTGGTTTGTGGCGAAACCACATAAGGAATTTCGAGCGCCTTTGTGCCAGGGCGTTCGCTATAGCTAAACACGTGTAATTGCGAAATGTCTAAGCCTTCAATAAATTGGTAAGCCTCTTCAAAACACTCGTCAGTTTCGCCACGCATACCCACAATTACATCCACCCCGATAAAGGCATCGGGCATGATTTCTTTGATGCGTTTGATTTTGCTGGCAAAGAGGGCAGTGTCGTAATGGCGGTGCATGAGTTTGAGGACCGTGTCGCTACCACATTGCAAAGGAATGTGGAAGTGAGGCATAAAAGCACGCGATTGGGCACAGAATTCTATAATTTCATCAGTCAGCAAATTGGGTTCAATGCTCGAGATGCGATAGCGTTCGATGCCTTCAACTTGATCGAGTGCCTTGATAAGTTCAATAAAGGTTTCGCCTGTAGAGCGTCCGAAGTCACCTGTGTTAACACCCGTAAGTACAATTTCTTTACCTCCTTCGGCAGCCACTTGTTCGGCTTGTTTCACCAACGAGGCAATACTGCCATTGCGTGAGCGTCCACGGGCAATGGGTATGGTGCAATAGGTGCAATAATAGTTGCAACCATCTTGCACCTTCAAGAAATAGCGTGTGCGGTCACCGCGTGAGCACGAGGGTACGAAGGTGCGAATGTCTTTTGTGGGTACACTAATAGCCTCGTGGCAAGCGTCGCCACCTTCGAGCGCCATTTTTTGTGCCAAACGTTCTTCAATATATTGCATCACATCGCCCTTCTGTTCCATGCCCAACACTAAGTCGACCCCCGGGAACGTAGCAATTTCGTTTGCTTTGAGCTGTGCATAGCAACCCATTACCACTACAAAAGCACCAGGGTGTTCGCGTGTAAAGCGGTGAATAGCTTGTCGGCATTTATGGTCTGCCACGTCGGTCACAGAACAAGTGTTGACAATACAGATGTCGGCTTTTTCGCCCTTTTGTACAGTCTGTACGCCTTCACGTTCCATTTGGTCGCGCAGTGACGAAGTTTCAGCAAAATTGAGTTTGCATCCCAATGTTTGGTATGCAGCTTTTTTATGATTGAGTAGAGACATTCGTTGTTTAATTATTGTGCGTTTCAAAAAATGATTTTAAAATTCTGATAGTCAGAATTATTAGAGCCACCTTTGTTTTTTAATGCGTGGTATAAATTCTTCTTTTGGTTGAGACTGTAGTACCACATCTGTGCAAAGTTAGGCATAAGTTGGTTACCATACAAGCATTTTTTAGGCATTTTCTGTAATTTGTAGCAAATGCGGATTCGTTGTATATACTTTATGAAAGTTTCGGATTCAGCCCGCACCTGCTAAATCCGAAACTTTAACTCGTAAATGATGTATAAGCTAACGAAAAAGGTGTGTGAATATCTATTTAGATGAGAGTTTCGAAGTATCGGTTGGCAAACCACCCTTTCTGTGTAGAAACTTTCTTTAGAAATGGCATTTGAACCATCGCATAAATTGAGTAAACAACCAAGCCATACAAAGACTAATTCCAAACACAATAAAAGGATAAATCGCCTCTGATAACAAGGAAGCCTCTCTCTCAAATACATGAGTTAGCAATCTCGCAGCGAAAATATGAAATATATAGATGTAAGCAGAATACTTTCTACCGATAGATGCACATAGTGACCCTTCGCCAAAACTAGGATGGCGTAAAGCCCAATAGAAATAAGGTAAGAGTAAAGTTAAGGTAAAGACAAACATATCTCGTGTTCCATAATCATCCATCTCAGGATACATATAACTGAACAACCACATCTCTCCAACTATCAGCAGAAACGAGCCCAATGTGTAAACCCACAAATATCGTTGGTTAGACAAAAAGCAAAACGCTTGGTCCTTACTTTCCCGAATACACCTACCTATCATCATACAAGGTAAACCCATAAATAAGAAATTACGGAATTTAGGATACCAAGGGGTAAAATTAGCAGCAAAAAACAGAAAAAGAAGGAAAAAAGCTGCATAACGTAACCACTTTGTTAGTTTCCACTTATCAACAAAATAAAATATCACAAGATTATACAATACGGCATAGAAGTACCATAGGTGAAAACCAAACATATCATTGTTAAAGACGACCAAACCTACAATATGCTTGAACCGAATATTATAGGCAATCCATTCATCCAAGGTTTCATGCCTAATTTGTTGCTGCAACTCTACCACTCCGTACAAAGCCGAAGCGCACAATACCATCACTAAGATTCTTCGGATATGCCGCCATAAGTGTCCCTTCTCCACCATTATCGGATAATAATACCCAGTAATGATAAAGAAGAAGGGGACAGCACATCTCGTAATAGGACTCAGCCAAACGATTCCCAAATGAATCCATACGACACAAAATGCTGCGAAGCATTTCAGGACGTCAAGACTATTAGTACGAGACACACCCATACAAGCAGGTTTTACATTGCCAGAAACAATGTGTGAAATTTGTTCTACCATAAAAAACTTAACGAAAATGTACTTGACGGAAAAAGTGCATTTTCAACAAAACCTCATGACAAAAAACACGAGCTTGCGCTTATTTTGTCTTGAAACTCTAAGAACACACAATCTATAAAATAAGTCAAGTCTACGCCATACGTAAGCATTCGCGACTTATTCAGTTATAGACATTTGGAAGTTTTTCAGACTTTCAAGACATCCATACAAATAGCAAGCGCAATACCCCTAAAATTCTTTAGGGATGCACCGAGTACACCCTTTTCACTGCAAATTTACATAAAAAAACGATTTATAAGCCAGTCGAGATAAAAGCAAATGCAAATGTGGATTAGAATGCCACCAAAACTTTTGTGGTTAAAAACCTTACTAACGTTTGCCCTCGTGCTATAAAATCGTTATTTTTGCATTTTATGCGTACCAACACAACAAAAATGGCAATAAACAAGAAAATACATAAAATAGAACTGCTTGCGCCAGCCCGTAATGCTGAGATAGGCAAGGAAGCAATATTGCATGGTGCAGATGCTGTGTATATTGGTGGTCCAAGTTTCGGAGCACGTTTAGCAGCAGGCAATTCGGTTGAAGATATTGCAGCGCTTTGTAGCTTTGCTCATTTATATGGTGCTCGCGTTTATGTGACACTCAACACCATTCTTTGGGATTCAGAGTTGAAAGAAGCTGAGGCCTTGGTGTGGCAACTTTATGAGGTGGGAGTGGATGCACTTATTGTGCAAGATTTGGCTTTGTTGAAAATGAACCTTCCCCCGATAGCTTTGCATGCTTCAACACAAATGGATAATTGCACACCGCAAAAGGCACAGTGGCTTGAGGCTGCGGGCTTTAGACAAATTGTGTTGGCACGCGAGATGTCGATAGAGCAAACTCGTGAGATCGCGCAAAGTGTGCGTGTACCCATTGAGGCTTTTGTGCATGGCGCCCTTTGTGTGAGTTATAGTGGGCGTTGCTATGCTTCACAATATTGCTTTAGTCGTTCTGCCAATAGGGGATGTTGCGCTCAGTTTTGTCGTTTAGCTTTCGATTTGATAGACGAGAATGGCGATGTGTTGGTAAAAAATAAGCATTTGCTCTCGCTCAAAGATATGAACCGTACACAGGGACTTGAGGAGATGATGGATGCAGGTGTAAGGTCGTTTAAAATAGAAGGCAGATTAAAGGATGCCGACTATGTGAAGAATGTGACAGCTTGGTATCGTCAACACATAGACGAGGTGTTGAACCGTCGTGCTGATGACTATATACGCGCTTCGTATGGCACATCGCATATTTCATTCCAACCTAACGTAGATCGTTCGTTTAACCGTGGTTTTACTGAATATTTTTTGCATGGTCGTACACCCAAACCCATCCATTCGTTTGCTACGCCTAAGGCAGTAGGTCCTGTGGTGGGAAAAGTGGGGCGCACCGATCGTCGCTCTTTTAGTTTTGAAGCCTCTCGCGCATTGGCAGCGCCACTTACTGCGGGTGATGGACTTTGTTATGTGGATGAAGAGGGAACGTTGCAAGGCTTTAGAGTTAATAAGGTGGAAGGGCGTAATGTATTTCCTGCCACAATGCCTAAATTGCGTCCAGGCACATTGTTGCACCGTAGTTTAGACTTTGCCTTTGACAAGGCACTTGCTAAAGCTACCGCAAAGCGCACCTTGGCTGCGCACATCACTTTGCGTGAATTGGTTGAAGGGTATGCACTTGATATGGCAGACGAAAGTGGTTGTCATGTGACTTTGCAATTTGACTATCCGCACGAAGAGGCACGTTCTTCACAGCGTGAAGCTATTACGCGTCAGTTGTTGAAATTGGGCGATACACCTTTTGTTGCAGAATCTGTTAATATTGACGTAAAGGGCGAGCGTTTTATTCCTGCCTCGGTATTGACGGAATGGCGACGTAAGGTGTGTGAGCGTTTGCTTGCTGACCATCAAACAAGTTATGAGCGTGACCGTGCTGGACAGATAAAGCATGAGGCTTTGCAAAAGTTGCTCCCTAAGGAATTGGCTTTTAATGCCAATGTGGCGAACCATTTGGCTCAGGCGTTTTATGCGGAACATGGTGTGGGGGAGATTGCTCCTGCATTTGAACTGAAGGAACCGCAAGGCGAAGTGCCTGTGATGACTTGTAGGCATTGTATACGTCATGCCTTGGGCATTTGCTTGAAAAAGGTGAAAAATTCGCCTCGCAGTCTTGCCTTGCGCTTGCCCGATGGACGAACCTTCCCTTTGCAATTTGATTGTCGTAATTGCGAAATGAAAGTTTTAAAGAAATGATAGAAATAGTAAAAGCTCAAATAGCTGATATCGATGCCATTGTGCATGTTATGGCATGTGCGCGTGGTATTATGCAAGCTGATGGCAATCCGCACCAATGGCCTAGTGGTTATCCTGATTGTGACACATTACTTGCTGATATTGAGAGCGGGGTGGCACACGTTTGTAAAGCCCAAGGTGAGATTGTGGCATATTTTGCTTTGCTCGATGGACCTGACGAGTCGTATGCCCAAATAGAGGGTGGACATTGGTTAGACGATGCGCAACCTTATGTGGTGATTCATCGCTTGGCAAGTACGGGCAAGGTACGTGGGGTGTTTACCACAGTTATGGAGTTTGCGCTTAGCAAATGCTCGAATATTCGTATTGACACACACCGAGATAACCACATTATGCAACATTGTTTGCTGAAAAATGGTTTTTTCTATTGTGGCATTATCCATTTAGTGAGAAATGGTGGTGAACGCTTGGCATATCAAAAAGTTTGAGGCTGTTCTGCACCTGCAAGCATTCGTATAAGTTTTCAGATTAAAGGATATCTCGCAAGCCCTCTTTTAGTATTCTAAGCAAAAAAGATTTTTCGAAAAATGAAACAAAAATTTTTCCATATAGTCTTGTTAATAGCATGTTGTTGGCTCACAACATCGTGTTATTATTCGCACCCCAACAAGTCTGACCATTGGCTTGCTGCTAACGAGGGCGCGGTAGATTCTGTAAACTTTTTTATAAGTCACCATTATTGGACGGGGTATAATTTTCAGGCTACCGATTCGCTTCAAGTGGAAACAGCTCCTCCCCTTAAAGGATTGCCCGACTATGGTGCTTTGCTTAACGACACGGTGCGCATTGATGGGGGTGATAATTTGGTGGTGGCAAAGGTGATGTATGTGCCCAACGACTCTACAGACTCAGTATGGGTAAAGGTGGCACGCGACCAACTTACACAAGGTTGGGTGCGTGAGAGTGCCTTGCTTGAACGTGTAGTGCCTGATGATCCTATTTCAAAATTTATCAATTATTTCTCTGATAGTCGGTCTATCTATGTGTTGTCAGTATTGGGGTTAGCCGTATTGTTCTGGTTGGTGCAGAGCATCAGGCACAAGCGTTTCCGCATGGTGCATTTCAATGATATTCCCAGTTTTTATCCTACTTTGCTCTGTTTGTGTGTAAGTGGATCGGCAGCACTTTATGGAAGCATTCAGCGCTTTATTCCAGGTACATGGGTGGAGTTTTATTTCCATCCCACGCTTAATCCCTTTAATGCCGAACTACCACTTATTATGGCATTGTTCATAGCTTCGGTTTGGACACTGCTTATTGTGGGTGTGGCAGTAATTGACGAAATACGTCGTCAGCCCGACATAGGCGATAACCTCTCTTATTTGGCTTCGTTGGCAGGAATGTGTATGGTGCTTTATCTCATTTTTACACTCACCACTCCTATTTATATAGGTTATCCGTTGCTCGTGGCATATTGGATATTTGCCATCCGTCAATACATTGTACATCAGCCTTCGCACTTGCTTTGTGGCGTGTGTGGAAAATCTATTCCTAAGAAGGGACGATGTCCACATTGTGGCGCAATGAATGAATAATTATTTGGGAGATAATCCTTTAACTATATAATGCTCCTTGGTCCTAAAGGAGCATTTTGAAAATTGCATTATAAGACTTCTAAAAACAATAAAGTTATGACTAAACACATTGTTATGTTTAAGTTTCGCGACGATGTAACCCCCGAGGTGCGTCAGGTAGCTCGCGAAGCATTTAAAAAAGGTATTGAAGCATTGCCTGCAACCATTTCGTTTATCCGTCAGGTGCATGTGGGGTTCAATATCAATGAAAACGAAAAGTGGGATATTTGTCTAGAATCTACCTTCGACAATCTTGACGACGTGAAGGCATATAGCGTACACCCTGCGCACAAGGCAGTAGCCTTAGAATTGATGAAGCACATTGGTGAACGTGCATGTGTGGATTTTGAGGCGTAATGCGTGAGTGTTCTAGTATAGACACAAAAAAGTGGAAGTAAACTTAGTTGTTCGCTTCCACTTTTTGTGTCAATATGTAATAAGTGTCTTCTTAAAATTTCTCGTCTCTGAAGGTAGAGGCGGGAATGTTTGCAGCGTTCACAAGGTTGGCACGTGTAAAGGGTTGCCAACCATATCGCACGGCTTTAGGTTGTGAAACGTTGGTAGATGTGAGTTTCACTTCATTGCCAATAATTGTGGCTTGTGCAGGATGGTAAATGCCATCGGCACCTGCCAATTCAAATCCAATGAGTTTGTTGCCATTTGCTGCATGCAGTCCTTGTGCATAGTCAAAGTGCAATATCACTATGTTCTCCTTGCACACAAAACCTTTGTATTGAGGTCCAGAAGGAATTACAGAATGTTGATAGGTGTGGCAGAGTGCTGAGGCTGCTAAGCGTTCAGCTACCTCACGTTTTTGTGTGGGATGCACATCCAACGAGTCACCAAGGTCGCTACAAACTGTCATCCAAGTATTGGGTAAAGAGGCAGCCATACGGCGTTGACTATCGCGGAAGTGTGGCCATGAAGGACGTGTGCCAATAGAAGAAAGTTGCACAAAGTAGAAAGGCAACTTGTCATTGCCAAAGAATTTGCGCCAACTCTGTTCAAGCATGGGGAAAAGACGTTCATGCACCTCAACATTGTCAGCATTCGACTCACCTTGATACCAAAGTACACCGCGAATATTGTAGTTTTGTAGCGGGAGCATGGCACTTTCAAACAAGTAAGCAGGTTCGTAGGGATGGCGTTGCAAACGATTGGTTGCCTTGCGTGTATTTAAATCAGCACGTTCACGAACCCATCGCATAATAAAGTCATTGTGCTTCCAATTACGCAAAATGGCAGGGAACTCTTCTTCGAGTGTCGTACGGTCAATCCAGTCTTCACAGCCAGAACCGCCTACGGCATTCGAGATGATGCCTACGTGACATTGTAAGCAGTCGGCAAGAATGCGTGCATAGTTAAAGCCAATGGCTGAAAAATTGCGTACATTCTTGGCATTGGCACGTTGCCATGAACCTGGAGAGACATAGAGCAAACGATTTACAGAGTCGAGACGTGCCGAATCCCATTCCATGGCGTAAGTAGGAATAATTGACGGCATGTTATAAAGGTGAATGCGCGAGCAAGTGTCGGCAGCAGCAATATCCTCCTTCGCTGTTTTAATTTGGTGGAGTTTGAGTTCCATGTTCGATTGACCTGAACAAAGCCAAACTTCGCCCACCCATACATCATTAAATGTTTTTTTGCCACTTGCAGCCTTAATCGTTAGTTCGTAAGGTCCGCCAGCTTCTTCGGCAGCAAAGGTGGTTTGCCATTTTCCAAAAGCATCGGCTGTGGTTTCAGCTTTTTTGCCGTGAAAATTCACATTGACTCGTTCGCCAGCATTCGCTGTGCCACAAATTTTTATAGGACTTTGGCGTTGAATTACCATGCCGTTGCTATAAGTGGTAGGCATTGCAAGTCCACCATAATTACCTGTAATGCCACTATATACCGTTTCAGCCAATATCTTAGCACCCTCGGGGTCGGGGTGGAGCGCATCAGGGAAAAGGTTAGGACGTGAATGTAACGGTGTGTAAAGGTCAATCAGTCCTACATTGGCGGTAGCTGCTATTTGCTTAATTTTTTGCTGAATCATGCCATGCCATAAACGTGTTCCGCTGTCAAAGCGTGGGTGGTCGTGGAATATAGGTGTCATCAAGCAAATCCAAATACGCGCTTTTGGGTTTGCCACACGGAATGAGTCTATCAATGCGCGATAATCGCCAATAAACTCATCGGCATGTTGAGGCCAATTTCGTGGGTCAGTGTCATTTAGTCCCAAATGAATTACCACCCAATCTGCCTTAAAGCGCACGGCATCTTTAAATTCGGGCAGACGTGTATAGGGGTTATGACCATTATTGAGCAATGTGGCACCACTGTGTCCAAAGTTTTTTACCTCATAGCGTTCACCAAGCATTTGTTGTAAACGTACGGGGTAGGCTTGTGTGGCGCGGTCGGGCAGATTATAGCCAAAGGTCACACTATTTCCTACGCAAGCTACTTTTATCTTGTCGCGTGCAGATAGTTGCAGCGAAAGCAACAAGCTAAGTAAAAAAAGCAGTCTCTTCATAAAATTTCAGATAAGCGTCATTGGTTATTCTAATACCCATACTTTGGTTTCGTGAGCATTTACATTGCCACTCCATTTGTTAGCATTCTTAGCCACATCTTTGTGTTGCCAAACGTCGCGCATTTTGTATTTGCCGTCCAAACCAAGTTTTTTGAAGATCACTGAAAGCTTTTGCGCCTTGTCAGCCGTGTTCATGATAGCAAGTGCATGACGATTGCCTGAGAGCGGACGTACAAATACCTGATAGTCCTTCTCGTTGATTACACGTGTAGCAGCTTTGCCCAATGCATCTTGGTTAATAGCAATGATTTCTTTGTTCAAGATGATGCGACGGTCTTCGTCAGTGAGTTTTCGCAAGTCGTTAGTCAATGCCAAAGGTGAGCAAAGCATGCACCACATACTCATTTGCGTTTGATATTCGGTGTAAGTACAGCCTACACCACCCAAGTCGCTTGAAGGACCGCTATTGCCATTTAGTCCAATGACGAGCATATCCATGTCTGGCCATTGACCATGGCGGGCATAAGGAGCTAATGGGGCAGTAATGTTGATGATGTCGAGAATGCCCATACCACCTTGGTGAACAATGTCTTTCCACATGTCGCGTACATCATAAGTCGTACGCCATAGTTGACCACCTACGCTTTCGCACCATTCTTCTGCTTGACGTTGTCCCCACTCACACACACCGAGTGCAATGTCGCGTCCACTATTTTGCAAGGCATCTGCCATGCGCTTATAGCGTCGGCGGGCAGTAGCGCTATCCTCAGGAGCGTTGCAATAGTCATATTTTAAGTAGTCAATATCCCACGAAGCAAAGGTACGTGCATCTTGTTCCTCAAAACCTAAGCTTGCTGTAGCTCCTGCACACGTCAGTTGGGCAGCATCTGAGTAAATGCCTAACTTCAAGCCCTTGCTATGTACGTAGTCAGCCAAAGCCTTGATGCCAGAGGGAAATTTTTTAGGATCGGGGATGATGTTGTTGTGCATGTCGCGTCCGCCTTGCCACAAGTCATCAATAAAGATGTATTTATAGCCAACATCTCTTAGTCCACTTTCAACCATAGCATCGGCTGTTTCGCGAATGAGTTGCTCGTTAATGTCACCCTTGAAGAGGTTCCATGTCATCCAACCCATAGGAGGGGTAGGTGTAAGTTGGTTACGCGGAGTTTGTTGTGCAGTCGCAGTAAGCGACAAGGCAGAGAAAAGGATAGTAAGAACTTTTTTCATAGTAATTTTTTGTTGAGGCAGGACCTAATTCTTTAGGTATTAGATCGATGCCTTTATTTAATAGTGAATTTTGTTAGACAGGGTAGGGGCGTGTTTTTTAGAAAAAAGGATGTCTGAGAGAAAACAATGATTTTAGTGTTCCTCTTTAATTTTGCTCCTCTTTTGTTTGCTGCGCATTTTCCCAATCTTCCCACTCCTTCAGTGCCTTTTGCCAATCGGAAGCATCGTCTTTAGGAGTAGCTTCGGCTTCAGCTTCAGCCAATTGTCGGTCGCGTTCACGGTCGCGTGCACGTTTTTCCAACATATTAGCAATGGTAGCCTCGTCTAAAATGTGGATGGCATGCCTAAGCACCGCATCGTCCAATTCTTCTGGACCAAACGCTTTGCCTGGTTCGTTAAAGTCAGAGATGTTAAATTCATAAGTAGTTCGCAACTCATGGCGAATTTGTTTCTGTCCAAAACGGTTCGCTTTATTTTTGAGTGCCAACAAGCGTTTAATTTCGTTGATTTCCTTTTGTGAGTATTTATTACGTCCCATAAAAGAGATTTTATTGAGCTTGCATGGAGCGTTAAAGCCCCAATTCATTAACAAAGTGTTCAGCCTCGTGCAGTGTGTTGAGCTTGCCCACATCCATCAGTCGCAAGTTAGGTTGCACACAACCACGAATATCAGCCTTAGCACACTCATTCAAATAGAAGTCCATGATGGGGAAAGCCTTAGGATAGTGTTCCATGAGAGCAAAGAGTCGTGGCGAAAACATGTGAATGCCCGAGAAAGCATAGTGATGCAGTTTTTCGGGTTCAATGTCGGTAAAAGGACTACGTACCTCGCCCGTAGCAATATTTGTCCATCCGCGTAGGCGCATGTCGTCGTCAAAGAGTAAGTAGCGTTGCGTATCGCGTTCGCTCACAAGAAGTGTGGCATCGTGTGTAAGGTGGTTCTTATAAAACTCCTGAATCGGCGCATTGCTCAGAATGTCAACATTGTGAATAAGAATGGGCTGTCCGTCGTCACTAAAAAGTTCACCAGCCTTGTGTAGTCCCCCTCCTGTGTTTAGCAATTCCTCGCTTTCGTCAGAGATACGTACTGGTATGCGCCACTCATGTGCATTTATATAGTCAATGATTTGCTGTGCAAAGTGGTGTACGTTTACTACCACCTCGCTTGCTCCTTGTTCTATTAAGTGGTGCAGACAAATGTCAATAAGCGGACGTCCACCCACAGGCACCATAGCCTTGGGCATAGTGTCTGTGAGTGGACGTAAACGGGTGCCAAGTCCCGCAGCAAAAAGCATTACTTTCATAAAAGCTTTGAGTTTATGGGAGAAAACAATTTATTTTTATTGAATCCTCCTTATTTGTTGAATCGGGCATAAGTCACCTGCATACTGATGGGCGAATCTTTTCCGCCTTCCAGTTGCACTGACGTAAGTCCCAACTGTGTTTTTACCTCGCGCAACGTATAAGTTACACCAGATGAAGTAGTAGTTTTTGTGTAGATAGCGTTTACGGGTAGCAGTGCAACCTTGTTCCAATCGGGGTTATTAGCTTCCCAAAGCGCATATTTTGCACGGCGCGTAGCTACATTGTCAGTCAGTGTAACGCGAGCCCCTTTGTCGCGTTCAGCTTTAAGGTAAGAGATGAGCGAAGCAATGTTGCTATAAGAGTAGTAATTCTGTTTGGCAGAAGTTGCAGAACTCAAGTAGCTTGTTTCGCTATCGGGCATTTTGTTTTGCTCAAAGAAAGTATTAATCTCGCATTTGCGCACCAATAACAATTGGCCGGGCACGGGCAAAGATGTTGTGTTCGTTTCGTCGGTTTTGCGACGAATAATAAGCTGAGCAATGTTTACACTGTCGTTATAGTGCGCACCATTCAAGTCTTTACCATCTACAATTTCGTCAATGGGTAAAGTCATTTCGGTGTAATAGCAAGAGGGCGACTTTACGTAAGTGCATGGCATATTTGCCAATTTATCCTCTGTCAGACTATTGGGGAATGTGTTGTTCGTATGGGTAGTTTGCAATACCTCTTCCGTACCACCAAAGCGTTGAATACCATCTACAATCGTATCCTTTCCAGTAGCATTTTGACTATGATATTGAAAGTATACATTCAGTGCCATCATAGCCGTTTTAATCATTACGCCCGTACCACCTGTGCTCTTAAAGCTAAAACCAGGGCATACATTGTGCAAGAAGGTATAAGAGTTTTTAAAGTGTTGCGGATTGGCATAATAATCGTCCATAATATGTTTACCATATTCTTCGGGCAATTTGATAACAATCTGTCGGTAGTATGACTTGCCATTCGTTTCATTATCGGGACGTGTTAAATCCTTCACTGTATACGAAATCGACTTGTCAATGCCGTTAGGATTGATAAAATCGTCTGCATTGAGATTGGTATAATAGTTCTTATCCTCGTCGAGCACATTGTTGAGACTCAACTCTTGTGCGCGGAGCTTCATTGTGGTGAGCGAGTCACCATAATAACTATCGATGTAAAGACGGATGTCGCAAGAGTCCACCTTCACCGAGTTATCTTCTTCGAGCACAAGTTGTGTCTTTTTGGGCAATTTAAAGTCCTCGGGCAAATGAAACTGAGTGAGGAAACCCGAAGTGGTTTCAATATTCATTTCGGGATCGATGATGCTTCCCAAGTAGCACGAACTTGTGTTAGCCAGCACAGCCTCTTGTTTAGCCGTAGAGGTTGTGAGGTTAAACACCGAGTCGATGGCAGTAATTCTGTCATTGTCGGGCATGAGTCCATTGCCAATCATGGCAGTATCGTCGTCGCAAGCTGTCAGCGTAGCGCCGAGCAAGATGGCAAACAATATTTTTTTCATGCTGTTGCGCAAGTTTATTTTGTGGTTTAATGTAGGGATGGTTCCTTTTGAGATAAAGCTCGATGTATTGGGGTAGTTCTGTTCTCTGTATTCTATATATCGCATAGTCACACAGTGACGAGAACTTTCTCCCCTTTAGTAAAGCGTTTCAATCCACCCTTAAAGAGATTTAAAGCCCATGTATTTCAGAGTTTTATAGGTTATCTGTAATTCTGAATGCACATGGGCTTTAATCGTGTAAAAATATGTGTGGTGTGCAGGTGTGCAACGTGTGTTATTCGCCAGCCACCTGTTCAACAAATGCCTTATAGGCAGCCGCCTTCTCTTCTTCGGCGGGAGCGTTGAGAACGGGGATGTTCAGGCTCTTGGCATATTCAAGCATCGCGTCTTGCTTGCTAGCCTCGCCCTCGATAATACCATCGCTAAATGCCACAGCCAAACGTCCCAAGCTGTCGGCTTGGGTCAAGTCTACGCCAGCCTTATCCACGGCTTCGGCATTTGCATCGCGGAACTCTAAGCACTCGGCAAAGCGTTCTGTGAGTTGTGCGTTAGGCATTTCGCCATAGAGTGAGCTAATTACTTTGGTGTTAGCAAACGAAGGCTCTTCGCGATAAGCAGTTTTGATGTAGAAAGGTACCACGGCAGAAATCCAACCTTGGCAATAAATTACATCGGGGCACCAACGTAATTTTTTTACAGTTTCGAGCACACCGCGTGCATAGAATACGGCGCGTTCAATGTTGTCCTCATATTCCTTACCATCCTCTTCGGCAAACATGCCACGCTTGTGGAAGTAGTCATCGTTATCGATGAAATACACCTGCATGCGTGCAGCTTGGATAGAGGCCACCTTAATAATCAGGGGATGATCAGTGTCATCAATGATGATGTTCATTCCCGAAAGGCGAATAACCTCATGCAACTGGTTACGACGCTCGTTGATAATTCCCCAACGGGGCATAAACGTGCGGATTTCGCAACCCTTCTCTTGTAAGGCTTGCGGCAACTTTCTGCCATCGATAGCCATAGGGCTTTCGGGCACATAAGGAGTCATCTCCTGGGTTACGAACAATACTTTTTTTGACATTATTATAAGATTATCTTTTTTCGCGTAAGTGTTGGAGGCACGTTTTAGTTTCACTTTTATGGAATATTTTTCAACACTCCCTAAACGTGATAGTGCATCCATCCTTAATTCATAAAAAAATCAGTGTTGTTCCATATCTTTTTTCGCCACTCGCCATAGGCAAACAAGGCAATATTTCGATGAAACACACTAACTCACACTTGCAAAGTTAGCAAAAAAATCGGTAAGATGGTGCATCGAGATGGTATTTTAACTAGTTCTGCGTTAAAAATCACAGATTAAGCAGATAAAATGCAGCATATTTGCTAAGAAATGTGTTATTTTGCACTCTCATTTGGAACATTGTGCTAAAGTAATGTGCATAGTGTGCCTATGTTACTGACAAAAAGTTTTCAAAAATAACAATGAAAGTCTTTAATACAAAAGCCAATCTCGAAGCAGCCCTTGCAGCCGCTCGTGCCGAGGGAAAGAAAATAGGGTTGGTACCCACTATGGGTGCTCTGCATGCTGGTCATGCCTCATTGGTAGAGCGCTCAGTAAGCGAAAACGATGTCACTGTGGTGAGTGTATTTGTCAACCCCACACAGTTTAACGACAAAAACGACCTAAAAAATTATCCGCGTACACTCGAAGCCGACTGTCAGTTGCTCGAGTCGCTTGGTGCTACTTATGTGTTTGCACCGAGTGTTGAAGAAGTTTATCCTGAACCCGACACACGCACCTTCTCTTATCCTCCCATCGACTCAGTGATGGAAGGTCCACGTCGTCCAGGTCATTTTAATGGTGTTTGCCAAATTGTGAGCAAACTATTCTACATGGTGCAGCCTGATCGTGCCTACTTTGGTGAGAAAGATTTTCAGCAAATTGCTGTAATCCGTGCAATGGTAGCTGACTTAAAACTGCCCATCGAACTTCGCCCATGTCCTATCGTGCGCGAAGAAAGCGGTTTAGCTCTTAGCTCGCGCAATGCCCTTCTCAGTGAGAGCGAAAAGCGTACTGCTGTGTGCATCTCGCAAGCTTTAAAAACTAGTGTAGAATTTGCTAAAAATCACACAGTGGCTGAAACACACGACCTCGTGGTAGGTGCGCTCAATGCTACTAAGGGACTTGAGGTAGAGTATTTCGAGATTGTAAACGGAATTACTTTGCAGCCTGTTGCCTCGTGGGACGAAGCACCTTACATTGTAGGTTGCATCACCGTATATTGTGGTGAGCGCCCTGTACGCTTAATTGATAACATTAAATATAAAGAAGAAAAATAAGACATGTTGTTAACATTGCTCAAGTCGAAAATTCATTGTGCCACTGTGACGCAAGCCAACTTGCATTATATGGGCAGCATAACCATCGACCAAGACCTTATGGATGCTTGCGGCATGTTGGCAGGCGAGCAGGTTCATGTGGTAAATAACATGAATGGCGAGCGTGTAGTTACTTACATCATTGCTGGTCCACGTGGTTCTGGTTGCATCTGTTTGAATGGTGCCGCAGCTCGAATGTTTCAAGTAGGCGATGAAGTTATTATTATGGCATACGCCCAAATGTCGCCCGAAGAGGCAAAGAACTTTAAAGCCCAAGTTGTTTTCCCTGAAGGCGAAAACAATCGTTTAGCATAAAGTGTGCCCCAAGTTTTACAAATAAATGCTTGCGCATTATCCAATTGCGCATGCATACATCTCTTTAAGCAAGAATTTTTTAGTAGCCGAATTAGGTCTCCTAAAAATTCTTGCTTTTTTGGTATGTAGAGGTAATTTTTAGATGCGTATCACACAATGTGAATCTAAACAATCCTATTTTGTTACCTGTTTCTTTCGTTCTGTCTTTTTTACAAAGTTATAATTACAGATAAAAAAATAACTGACACGCATATATTTGGCACAAAATTTGCTTGTGTTAGAGCAAACAATAAAATTACAAACGAATTATGCAAAAAGGAAACATAGGAATAACCACCGAGAATATCTTCCCGGTAATTAAGAAATTTCTTTATAGTGATCACGAAATTTTTCTGCGCGAGATAGTAAGTAATGCTGTCGACGCTACGCAGAAACTCAAGACACTCGCCATGAAGGGCGACTTTAAAGGCGAGTTGGGCGATTTAACCGTGCGTGTAGCTATTGATAAGGAGGTTAAGACCCTTACCATCAGCGACCGAGGCATTGGTATGACCGCTGAAGAAATTGACAAATATATCAACCAAATTGCTTTTTCGGGTGCAAACGACTTTCTCGAAAAGTATAAAGACGATGCTTCTGCCATAATCGGACACTTCGGTTTGGGCTTCTATTCTTCATTCATGGTAGCCGACAGAGTGGACATCCTTTCGCACAGCTATCGCGATGGTGCAAAGGGCGTAAAATGGACTTGCGACGGATCGCCTGCATTCGAGATTGACGATTGCGACAAGGAAGATCGTGGTACGGATATCGTGCTCCACATCTCAGACGACTGCATAGAATTTCTTGAAAAAGAAAAGATTCAAGGCTTGCTTACCAAGTATTGCCGCTTCTTGCCCATAGAGATTGCTTTCGGCAAAAAAACAAAGTGGGAAGATGGTAAGCAGGTAGACACAGACGAAGACAACATCGTTAACGACACTACACCGCTTTGGACAAAGACACCTTCAACCTTAAAGGACGAAGATTATAAAAAGTTCTACACAGAGCTGTATCCTATGAGCGATGAGCCATTGTTTTGGATTCACTTGAACGTAGACTATCCGTTCAACCTCACAGGTGTGCTCTACTTCCCTCGTATAAAGAGCAATCTAGACATTCACCGCAATAAAATTCAGCTCTATTGCAACCAAGTGTTTGTTACAGACCAGGTAGAAAATATAGTGCCCGACTTCCTCACTTTGTTGCATGGCGTTATCGACTCTCCTGATATCCCCTTGAACGTAAGCCGTAGCTACTTGCAGAGCGATGCTAACGTAAAGAAAATTTCTACGTACATCACCAAGAAGGTAAGTGACCGTTTGCTGTCAATCTTCAAGGCCGATCGTAAGGATTTTGAGCAGAAGTGGGACGATTTGAAACTCTTCATCCACTATGGCATGCTCTCAGAGCAAGATTTCTATGACAAGGCGAAGAACTTTGCTTTGTTGAAGGATGTTGAAGGCAAATACTTCACATACGATGAATATCGCGACCTCATTAAGGACGCACAGACTGACAAAGATAGCAACCTCATTTATCTTTATGCTACCAATAAAGACGAGCAATATAGCTACATCGAAACAGCCAAGGCTAAAGGCTATAGCGTGCTTTTGCTCGATGGTCAGCTCGATACAGCCATGGTCAACATGCTTGAACAGAAGTTCGAAAAGTGCCGTTTCAGTCGTGTAGATGGCGATGTAATCGACCGCTTGATTCAGAAGGAGGATGCTCCTAAAAACGAACTCAGTCAAGAAGATTCCGCATCGCTCAATGGTGTATTTACTGCCGAATTGCCTACTATCGACAAGGCACAGTTCCACGTAGAAACTGCTGCCATGGGCGAAGCTGCCACACCTGTCATTATCACCCAAAGCGAATACATGCGCCGTATGAAGGATGCCAGTCGTTATCAGCAAGGCATGTCGTTCTATGGCGAAATGCCCGACATGTATAATGTGGTGCTTAACTCAGACCATCGTTTGGTTAAGGAGGTCTTGGCAGATATGAAGACCCAGTTCACAGACAAGTTGCAACCCATTGAAAATGAGTTGAAAGGCTTGCACGCTCGTCATGCAGCAATTGAGCAGGAGCAGAAGGACAAGAAGTATGAAGACTTGACCGAAAGCGAAAAGAATGATTTGAAGCAGTGCGACGATGATATCGCAGCACAAGAGAAAGCACGTAAGGATGTATGGGCTGAATATGGCAAGCAAAATGCCGTTGTAGCTCAACTCATTGACTTGGCACTCTTGCAGAACGGCTTGCTTCGTGGTGAAGCTTTAAGCAAGTTCGTTAGCCGCTCAGTTTCTTTGATTAAATAATCACCACATCCTGGTATTACAAATAAATAGCGTGGATAGGCAATATTGTTGATGTTGTCTTTCCACGTTTTTTTTGTCATTTGCCGTATGTGCTCGAAATAGCATAAAAAATCAACTTTCCATCTTCAATTCAAACTTACATATAAAGGCTTTATTCAAAAAATCTATACCTTTGCACAAACAAATTTGGTATATGATGATTCATAATTTATTCATAGCAACTCTATTTCCAGTTTGCATGGCTGGCGCATGTGCGGGGAATAATAACCATCGCACAGAGAATGTAGAAAAGCAAGAAAGTGGCGCAAACGTGACTTTGACAACCGAAGCACAGTCCGCGCAACTTTTTAGCGAGAATACAGATGAGGTTTTACGGCAGACACGTTACACCAAGGCAGACTCGGTACGTGTAGAAGCTTTGCTACGCGAAAACGCGGGTGAGAACGATGTGCTGTTTTATGCACGTAAGTTTATTGGGGTGCCTTATGTGGCTGCTACACTCGAAAAGTGTGATCCTGAACAACTCGTGGTGAACTTACGACAAATGGACTGTACTACGTTGGTGGAAACCACATTGGCATTGGCTATGACAAAAAGGCAGCAGCAAACCTCTTTTGCTGATTATTGCCGCAACTTGATGACACTGCGCTATTGGCAGGGTAATATGAATGGCTATCTGTCGCGCCTACACTATTTTACTTGGTGGATGCACGATAACATAAACAAGGGATTGGTAAAGGAGGTGAGAGATGACAAGCATTTTACAACGCCTATCATCGTGAATAACTATTACATGTCGGTGCATGCCGATAAATATAAATTCTTGAAAATGCACCCAGAGTGGGTGGATAGTATAGCACGACTTGAACGCAAATATAATGGCGCAGATGGGTATTATTTGGCTGAGGCTAAAACGGCTTTGTCTAAGAACGAACTACGCACAGTGCAGTCGGGCGATGTGGTGGCTATTGTCACCAAAAAAGCTGGTATCGATTATTCACACTTAGGTTTTGCCGTGTGGGGTAAGGATAACCGTTTGCATTTGCTCAATGCCTCGTCTATTCACCATAAGGTGGTAGAAGAACCGAAAACGCTGCGACAATATCTCAAGGAACATCCTTCGTCGGTGGGTATTAGAGTGTTAAGGTTGAACTAATTTTTTTGTTAACAAGAGAAAGAGGGGATAAAAACTATAAAAACAGCGTGCAGATGAAGATTGCCTTGCATATAGGGTAATAATCATCTGCACGCTATTTTTGTGCAGAAATTGCAGAACACAACTCGTCTTATTGCATACTACCACCAGCGATGTCGAGCAATTCGTTGGTAATGGCTTGCTGACGGCTCTTGTTATATGCCAATGTGAGTTCGCGGAGCAAATCATCGGCATTGTCGGTAGCTACTTGCATAGCAACCACACGTGCTGCATGTTCGCTTGCCAAACTGTCGAGCAGTGCAGTGAAGAGCTTGAGGTGGAGCGATTTAGGGATGAGTTGACTTACAATCTCCTCCTTTGAAGGTTCCACAATAAAGTCGAGCTCCGTTTTATCAGCCTTAGCGCGGTTGTCGGTCTCGCCTTGCAACTTAATGGGCAAGAAGGTTTCTTCGGTCAGCACTTGTGTACCTGCACTTTTAAAGTGGTGGTAGATTAAGTCAGCTTGATCGATTTCGTCTTTTGCATACATCTCCATAATTTTGGCAGCTACTTGAGCAGCCTTGTCATATTGGGGATGGTCGAGTAGGGGAGCGTAGTCCGCATCGACAGAGAAACCAGCCTTCTGAGTTGCATCGGCAGCTTTCTTGCCCAATGCAAAGACCTTGACAATGTCAATGCCCTGTTCGCGATAAAGCGCCACTTTATTGTTAAAAGCCTTGATGACATTGGCATTAAAACCACCGCAGAGCGACGAATTAGAGGTGTAAAGAACAATGGCCACACGCTTTACTTCGCGCTCGCCGGCATAAGGCGTATCAATCTCGCCCTCCATATTGCCTACAAAGGTAGACATGATGTGGTTGAGTTGATGCTCGTAGGGGCGCATGCTCTCTATTGCCTGCTGCGCATGGTGAAGTTTTGAAGATGCAACCATCTTCATGGCACTCGTAATTTTGCGCGTGCTATTCACCGATGCAATTCGCGTTTTTACTTCTTTCAGTGAGGCCATATACTTTATGCTTTATATTGTCCGGCAATGTCGGCTGCCACCTTCTCAATGTTGTGGCAAACCTCTTCGCTCAGATTACCCTTAGCCAATTCGTTGAGAACCGTTTCAGCATATTGGGTGCGAATAACCTGTAAGAAAGTATCTTGGAAATCGCGCACCTTGTCGATAGCCACCTCTTTGAGCAAACCATGCGTGCCACAATAAAGAATAGCCACCTGTTCGGCAACGGGCATAGGGCTATATTGAGCCTGAATAAGCAACTGGTTGTTCTTACGACCACGGTCAATTGTCATGGCAGTTACAGGGTCCATGTCAGACGAGAACTTGGCAAAAGCCTCGAGTTCGCGATATTGCGCTTGGTCAATTTTCAGTGTACCAGCCACCTTCTTCATACTCTTAATTTGCGCAGCACCACCCACACGGCTCACAGAGATACCCACATCGATGGCAGGGCGGAAACCTTGGTTAAAGAGGTTCGTGTCCAAATAAATCTGACCGTCGGTAATCGAAATTACGTTAGTAGGGATGTATGCCGAAACGTCGCCAGCCTGTGTTTCGATGATAGGGAGTGCGGTAAGCGAACCACCACCTTTCACCTCGCCTTTCAAACATTCAGGAAGGTCGTTCATCTTTTCGGCAACCTCTTGCTGATTGTTGATTTTTGCTGCACGCTCAAGCAAGCGTGAGTGCAAGTAGAACACATCACCAGGGTAAGCCTCACGACCTGAAGGACGACGCAGGATCAATGAAATTTCGCGGTAGGCAACAGCCTGCTTTGAAAGGTCATCATACACCACCAAGGCATGCAAACCACGGTCGCGGAAATATTCGCCAATAGCGGCACCTGCAAAAGGTGCATAATATTGCATAGCAGCAGGTTCGCCAGCTGTGGCACTTACAATGATGGTATAATCCATTGCGCCTGCCTGCTTCAACGTATTAACGATGTTAGCCACGGTCGAAGCTTTCTGACCGATAGCCACGTAGATGCAATATACAGGGTCGCCCTTGGCAAAGTTTTGCTTTTGGTTGATAATGGTATCGATAGCAATTGCGGTCTTACCTGTTTGGCGGTCGCCAATGATAAGTTCGCGCTGTCCACGACCGATAGGAATCATGGAGTCGACACTCTTCAAACCAGTTTGAAGGGCTTGTGTTACGGGTTGACGATAAATAACACCAGGTGCTTTGCGGTCGAGGGGCATCAAATATTTTTTACCTTCGATAGCCTTTCCACCATCAACAGGGTTGCCGAGCGGGTCGATTACACGACCAAGCATCTCGTCGCAAACCTCGATAGAGGCAACCTTGGTGGTACGCTTCACGCTCTGTCCCTCTTTGATACCTTCAGAAGAACCGAGCAATACGGCACCCACATTATCCTCTTCAAGGTTCATGGCAACACCCATCACGCCATTTTCAAATTCGATGAGCTCATTCTCAGTCACGTTGGTAAGGCCATAGATATGTGCCACACCATCGCCAATCGAGAGCACTACGCCCACCTCTTCGAACTTGACATCAGTGTTGATATCTTGAAGTTCGCGCAAAAGGACTTCGCTGACTTCACTGGGTTTTATATTGTTAGACATTTAATCTGTTTATAAGTAATTACTTCAATTCTCGTTTTAATTGTGCGAGCTGAGAGCGCACACTTGCGTCTAAACGGTAAGTGTCGTATTCCAAAATAAAGCCACCCAGAATAGAGGCATCTTCTTTAACATGGAAGTCAACTTTGCACTTCGACCGTTTTTCAACCATTTGTTGCAACTTTTCAATGAGTTGTTTATCGATGGTTGTGGGCAACACAAGGTTGCTATTGATGATATGCTTGCCTTTGCGGTAGAGTGTGCCGTAGGTCAGTGCCACTTGGTGCATGAGTTCGGCTCGCATTTTTTTAATAATGAGCGAGGCAAACTTGCTGAGCGACTGCGAGGGCGCATTCTTGCCACAGGCGGCAGTGAGGAGCAACTGCTTCTTTTGGGCTTCGGTCAACACAGGGTTGATAAGAGCCTGTTGCAGAGCAGGCACATGGAGGAAGGTTTCAGCCAACACAGAGGTTTCGGCATATACCTTATCCTCCTCTTTGTTCTGTTCAGCAAAGAGCAGCAGTGCTTTAGCATATCGGGTTGAAACGATGCCTAAATCCATAAAGCTATTTCCTATTTTTTTTAATGTGTAGACGTTCTAAAATAGTTTTTTTGGGGGGAGAGACATTTCAGAAACCGAGAAATTCATCATCCCCCTCCTGAAACAGACTTTTTTAGATTAGGCTTTGCAAACCTCGTCAAGCATTTGCTCAATAAGCTTTTGCTGTTCGGTGGTGTTGGCAAGTTTTTGTCGTACCACCTTTTCGGCAATCACTACCGAGAGGTCAGCCACAGTTTCGCGAATATCGCGAAGTGCGTTCTCTTTTTCGGCAGCGATTTGTGCTTTCGCGTCTTGCAGCAATTTAGCACCTTCTTCTTGTGCCTTTTCGCGTGCTTCGCGCACAATGCTATCGCTGGTAGCTTTGGCTTGACTCAAAATCTCTGCTTGGCGTGCGCGAGCTTCGTTCAAGAGGCGTTCACCTTCTTGTTCAATGCTTGCTAAGCGTTCGTTCGCTTCGTGCGCCTTTTGCAGCGATTCGTCAATGTAATTCTTGCGTTCGTTCACCATGTTGATGATTACGGGGAAACCGAATTTAGCCATCAAACCGAACACCACAAGAAAAGCCAAAAGCATCCAAAACAACAAGCCTACGTCAGGAGTTAATATGGATGGCAGATTGATAGACTGCATAAAAATCTTTTTTGCTTAATAGTGGTTGGGATTATAGTAGCGAGGTTATAGGGGTATACAAAAGAACTATTTGTAGCCCTATAACCTTTACTATATAACTCAGCCGAGATTACAAGAAGAGGCAGAGCAAGCAGACGATAACGGCGAAGAGAGCCACACCTTCTACAAGAGCTGCGATGATGATCATGTTGGTACGGATGTCACCAGTAGACTCGGGCTGACGGGCGATAGCTTCCATAGCGGCGCTACCAATGCGACCGATACCAAGACCAGCACCAATAGCGGCGAGAGCGGCACCAATACCAGCGCCCAACTTTGCAAGACCTGCTGCACCTGCGGCAGCTTGTAACAATGCGATTAAGAGAGTCATAATGTTTAAAATTTTATGGGTTGTTTTTAATTTGTTATTTGTTTCTTAGTGTTTGTGAGCCTCGGGGTGTGCCAATCCAATGAATACGGCGCTCAGCATCGTGAACACATAAGCCTGGATAAATGCCACCAAGAGTTCGAGGCAGTTCATGAAAATCATCATCACAAAGCTCACAAATGTCAACGATGAACCAATCACCGCATTGATTTGGCAAGTGATAAAGATTACGCAAGTGAGCGATAAGATGATGGCATGTCCACCCATCATGTTGGCAAACAAACGCACCATCAAGGCAAATGGTTTTGTAAAGATGCCAAAGAGTTCGATAACCGGCATCATGGGCACAGGGCATTTAAGCCATGTCGGAACGGGAGGCCACAGAATTTCTTTCCAATACTCCTTATTGCCAAAGAGGTTTACCAACAAGAGCGTACACATAGCCAACACAAATGTGATGTTAATGTTACCCGTAATGTTGGCACCACCCGGGAAGATAGGAACCAAACCCAAGAGGTTCGTGATAAAGATAAAGAAGAAAGCAGTGAGCAAGTAGGGCGCATATTTTTTGTAATGCTTTTCGCCGACCGAGGGACGAATTAAGTCCTCGTTAATCGACATCACAAACATTTCAACCAATCCTACGAAACCCTTAGGCGCTTTATCGCTTGGTTTTTTATCCTTATACCAACGTGCAGACCCGATAAATACAAAAGCCATAACCAACACCACGATCCAAATCTGGACCACATCCTTGGTAATGCTAAAGTCCCACGGTCTTACGTCCTCACCATTGGCAGTGTGTTCGTAAATCTTGCCGTTTTTCTCCTCATTCAGGTAGAAGCCTTGGTAGGTGCCATCTTCGCTTTCGTGAAAACGAGCCGAACTAAAAACGTGCCATCCACTGTCCTTGCCTTTTACAATCACGGGCAGAGGGATAGAAACGTGATGTCCGTTCCACGTAACGATGTGCCAATCGTAAGCATCGCTCATGTGTCCCAACACAATTTCTTTCACGTCGGGCTTTTCTTGAGCTTTCGGGGCTGCTTCGTTAGCCGATGCCGTGAAGGCAAATAACTGACCGAATAACAATGCTACGATGCACAAATATTTGATAATGAGGTTGTTCATTTCTTTTTATTGAAGTTTCGCTCTATGCTGACGTAGCATATCATAGACGTGACAGCGTCTGCAATGTAGAGCACTAAAAGGTTGAGAGCAAAAGCCAACAAGTTGCGTCGGTCCGCCAAGGCGTATATCAATACGATGACAATGACCAAGAAGAAGCGAACCACCTTGTCTATTAAGTAGAATCCGATGGCGCGTCGTCCGCCGTCCTTCATAATCCATTTATAAACCATGCTGCTAAGCACATTCACCGCCATAATGAGGGTGGCAATGACCAGTAACAAGGGCGCTTGTTGCATAGCCACGTTTGCACCTGCAAGCAAAAGTTCAAATAAAAGTAGTAAAGCACATGTAACACAGATGGTTATGGCTTTTGTAATAAGAGATTTTTTGATGCGTTGATCAAATGACTCCATGTCTTAAAGAGGTAGTGTTTGTCGTGAGTTAGTAATTAGAATTAGCGTTTTACAATCAAGTTTCATAGATGCGTTTCACACTGACGAGAGAGATGCTGCAGTACGCCTTTTTTTATGATAGGCTCCCCTTGCATCGTTCTCATAAGACCTGTGGCAAACCCACCTTAGGGCGTGTGCCTAAAATCTTATTGGTTAGAAGAACGAAACTTGTTTTGTACAACTTCACTCACGCCTCACCCAGGCATGGTTACACTTCCACACATACGGAAACGACATTGCGTGCCACTTCCACAAATCCTCCGCTTATTGTCACCTTATAGGGGGTGTTTCCCAAACATTCTATTGTTCCTTGGGTAAGTGTTGAGATGAGCGGGGCGTGGTCTTTTAACACCTCAAAACGCCCTTTTGCTCCAGGCAACTTTACGCCTTCAACTTCACCCTCGAACAAAGTTTTTTCGGGAGAAACTATGGTTACTTTCATGTTACTGTCTGTTTAATTGAGTTTTAGGTTTTCAGGTAAGAGACACCATTTAGGAGTCTTATTCTAAAAACCTAAGAACTCTAAATTAAGCTTGTTCCATCAGCTTCTTACCCTTGGCGATAGCATCGTCAATGGTACCCACATTCAAGAAAGCCTGTTCGGGCAGATCGTCTACCTCGCCGTCAAGAATCATGTTGAAACCACGGATCACCTCGTCGATGGGAACCATCACACCCGGAACACCAGTAAACTTTTCAGCCACCGTAAAGGGCTGACTCAAGAAACGCTGCACACGACGTGCGCGGTTCACTGTCAAGCGGTCTTCGTCTGAGAGTTCGTCCATACCCAAGATGGCAATAATATCTTGCAACTCCTTATACTTCTGCAAAATCTGCTTTACGCGTTGTGCGCAATTATAGTGTGCTTCGCCAATTACCTTGGGGTCGAGAATACGCGAGGTAGAATCCAAGGGGTCTACCGCAGGATAAATACCCAACTCTGTAATCTTACGGCTCAACACAGTGGTAGCGTCCAAGTGCGTAAATGTGGTAGCAGGCGCAGGGTCGGTCAAGTCATCGGCAGGCACATATACCGCCTGTATAGAGGTAATAGAACCATTCTTAGTTGAGGTAATGCGCTCCTGCATCGCACCCATTTCGCTAGCCAAAGTAGGTTGGTAACCCACAGCCGAAGGCATACGACCCAAAAGGGCAGAAACCTCAGAACCAGCTTGCGTGAAACGGAAGATGTTATCGATGAAGAACAAGATGTCGGAAGTTTTACCATCCTTCGCACCTGCATCGCGGAAACTTTCGGCGATAGACAAACCCGAGAGTGCAACCGAAGAACGTGCGCCAGGAGGTTCGTTCATCTGACCATACACAAGCGTGGCTTGACTCTTCTCCACCTCGTTATAGTCCACCTTCGACAAGTCCCACTCGCCGCGTTCCATTGCCTCTTCAAATTCTTTACCATAGCGCACTACGCCGCTCTCAATCATTTCGCGGAGCAAGTCGTTACCTTCGCGGGTACGTTCGCCCACACCGGCAAAAACCGAGAAGCCATCATGTCCTTTGGCAATGTTGTTAATCAATTCCATGATAAGCACGGTTTTGCCTACACCGGCACCACCGAACAAACCAATTTTACCACCTTTGGCATAAGGTTCGAGCAAGTCGATTACCTTGATACCCGTGTAGAGCACTTCGCTACTCGTCTTCAGTTCGTCGAACTTAGGCGGTTCGCGGTGAATGGGGTAGGTGCCTGTTGAGCGGTCTAAGGTTTTAAGACCGTCAATAGAATCGCCTGTCACATTCATCATGCGACCTTTAATTTGGTTGCCCACAGGCATAGAGATAGGAGCACCAGTGCATCGCACTTCTAAGCCTCGGCTCAATCCGTCGGTGTTATCCATAGCCACCGTGCGCACTGTGTCCTCGCCAATGTGTTGCTGCACCTCAATAATGATGCTACGACCATCGGGGTGGGTTACCTCAAGTGCTTCGTGGATGCGGGGCAAGACATCTTTTGCAGACTGACCTTCGATGTCGAACTTTACGTCGACCACCGCACCGATAATCTGCGAAATGTGTCCAATTTTCACGCTATTTTCACTCATGATTTTTTTATATAATAGCTGTAGTTATTATTATTGTCTGGTTCGATTTTGAAGTGAATGGTTTTGGGTGTAAATCCTTCACTTTTTTAATTTGTCCGCAAAATTAGCATTAAAAGCCAAATGAACAACTCTTTTTGTGTGACAATTTTTTTGAAACTTCGTTTTATTACTTAAAAAAGTGGAATTTGGGGATAATTTATAGGTAATTTGGAGGAAATGTGATGTAGGATAGGGTGAGAGATTAAAAACCAAGAAGGAATTTTGTGTCGATTGGAGATGTTTTGACAATGGTGTTAAATTTAAGTGTGTGCTTGTTCGTAGCGAAGTATTTTTTTCGACTTACCGCCACCAAACTTACCTGAGACACACTTGAGGATGTCAATGGAAATGATTTTTGCCATGATAGTAGGTTTTTTAGGTTAGTAAATGGCTCCAAAATGGGTTCTGTGTTCCTTCGGAATGGTATCGGAATTCCTTCGGAATCGTTTTTCGCAAAAATGGAGCGTTTTTTAGCAAGCTTGCGAGTGCAAAGTTACAACGCGAAAAAGCGTATTCCAAATTTTTCGCAAATTTGTGGCGTTTCGAAATGTTAAAAACTGCTCACTCCCCCAGTATTTATTGGGGTAAATTTATTTTTTTGTAGCGCAAAAGTGTGCAGATCCAAAAATGTCATTTGACGCAAAAATGACACTCCTTGCAAAATTAACGATTGAAGCCCGAAATCGCCCTATCTGTACACTTTTTGTTACAGTCAAAAAATGACATTTCGGGGCAGAATGACAGAAAAAAATGACATTTTGGTGTGCGTAAAATATTGAGAATTAGTGCGTTAAAGGTTGTTATTGGCAAAATGTCATTTGTCATTTGTCATTTTTTCAAAAATTGGAAGCAAAAAAATAAATGTTAATATATAAGTTATTGATAATCAATATATTATAT
>ERZ1026884.345-NODE-345-length-31918-cov-11.728274_pt1 | contig 31918 bp, 21 predicted proteins | sample MGYA00380172_ERZ1026884 | MGnify/ENA primary metagenome ERZ1026884 (study PRJEB33269, sample SAMEA4719808) | human gut metagenome | biome: human-associated habitat; feature: organic feature; material: feces | place: Cameroon | collected 2013-10 ... | reverse complement strand
CTCACTTGATGTATTTCAAGTGGGGCTTTTTCGGCTTTTGACTTTTCGAAGAACTTGTGGTTGATATACTACATATTTTTCATTTTGAATCAAATGTGCCCTTGTTTCTTAAGTATATTTGCATGATATTTGTTGAATTAAATAAAAAACATTATTTTTGCACAATCATTAACAACAATCTTATATATGAGTATTAAATTAGTTCGCTTTTTACTTTTAGGCTCTTTAGTTTCAAGTTTTTTGTTTTCGTGTGGTAAGTCTAAATCTGCTTCAACACAAGATGAAGTCTTAAATGATAGTATTGTTTTAGCGGATTCTGCTTCAATAGATTCGTTGCGTTCGGTAGATAATGCTCCAAGCGAGGATGAAACAGAAGCTTTAGTAGATTCTGCTAAAGAAGTTACTCCTGCGCCTGTGAATCGTACAGGCTTGCATATCTATATATCAAAGCCTACTATGCATCTTTTTGTTGTAAATGGCAATGATAGTGTCGTATTTTCGTGTGGTATTGCCTGTGGTATTCGTAAGGGAGATAAGACTGGTAAGGGAGATTATAGAACACCTGAGGGAGATTTTTCTATTTCGGGTATGTTTAATAGTACAGATTGGATACATCGTACACGCGATGGACGTGCTGTAAAAGGATGTTATGGTCCTCGCTTCCTTCGATTAAGAACGGGGCGTTTCAGTGGAATAGGTATTCATGGCACAAATGCTCCTGGAAGTATTGGACGTCGTGCTTCAGAAGGTTGTATACGTGTAAATAGTGCCAATATTATGACTATTTTTAATAACTATGCCTATGAAGGTATGCCGGTGGTTGTTTCAGGCGAAAATGCACCGCTGCCGCCCTTTAAAGGGGTCTCTGAAGCTTTACGTCGTAAGGATGCAAAACAGTCTACCTCAGAGAAGGTTGAAACACCTGTCTCTGAAAAAAAAGAGGTTGTAGTTGATTCCATTCACACTCAGGTTGAAACACCTCAGCAAGTTGAAGAAGACAAACATGCTGATAATCAAAAAGAAGAGCATCATTTAGCGGGCGATTCATCAGTAAAAGAGTAGGTATAAAGTGCTTTTTTCTACACAGTCAGTATTTATGTGTGCAAAATAGTATGCTATCTTATAATTGAATTTAAAAAGTTCTTAAAACCTTTGGGTTTCAAGGACTTTTTTTGTAACTTTGCGAACGTTGATTTGAAAGAGCGGTATTTTATTTGTATTCCGTGTAATGCAACAGTTTGCAGATTGTATTAAATTCGGAGCGCTTTTTCATGAGTAAAGTTGAATCCTTTAAAAACAAACGACAGTGCAAATAAAGAAATATGCTGCATGTGCCGTGTTAGGTATGATGTCGTTCTTTACGGCAAACGCTCAAGACATTATGCCCGAGGCTCTTCCTACACGTCCCACAGCAGAACGAATCGTAAAAGAAGTAGCACCTGTGAGTGCTTCGTTCCAATCAGAATCCGCACAGACAGTTGAGTCGTCAGTGTCTTATAACGCAAGTTTTGGCGAAAATGTAGTGCAGACAGCTCTTCAGTATTTGGGTGCAAGTTACAGATTAGGAACAAGTGGTCCCACTGTTTTTGACTGTTCTGGTTTTACGAGCTATGTATATCGCAAACAAAATGTTTCGATTTTACGTACGTCTCGTTCGCAGTTTACACAGGGAACACCCATTGCTCGTATTTCGGACCTTAAAAAAGGTGACCTTGTGTTCTTTGGAGGTCGTGGCAATGCCCGTTCAGTAGGCCATGTTGGAATTGTGAAGGATGTAGATCCTTCGGGTAACAATTTCTCTTTCGTACATGCTTCAATTAGTGGTGTGAAAGTTTCAAACTCGAGTGAAGCTTATTACAGTCGTCGTTACATTGGCGCACGTCGTATTGTACAAAACTAATTTATAGGTGAAGAAGTATCTTTTTTTGCTGCAAATATTCCTTACTGCCACTTTGGGCATAGAGGCGCAGCAATCCGCAAAGAATATAACCGTAGCATTTACGGGTGATATAATGATGGGTACCACATACCCTTCAGTGCAATTGCCGTCTCAAGAGGGACGGCAATTATTTGTAGATGCAGCTTCAATTTTAAACAGAGCAGATATAGCAGCGGGCAATCTTGAAGGAACGTTGTGCGATGGAGGAGAAACTCACAAAAAAATATCTAAAGTCTGCTATGCTTTTCGTACTCCTACATCCTTTGCCTCTCGCTTGTCAGAGGCTGGCTTTGACTTTTTGAGCATGGCCAATAACCATGCTCATGATTTTGGTGAAGTAGGAATACGCAGTACAATGCAATGCCTCGACAAATTAGGTATTAAATATTCAGGAATAAAGAATTATCCCGATCATGCAATATTGCAGAAGGATAGTGTAACGTATGGCTTTTGCGCGTTTGGCCATAACGACTACACACTTCGTCACCAAGACCTTGAGTCTGTGCGTCGCATTATTACGCATTTAGTCAATGTATGTGATATTGTAATCGTTTCCTTTCATGGAGGAGCCGAGGGAGCATCAAAAGCGCGTTTGCCATACGGAAAGGAGGTGTTTTGTGGAGAAGATCGTGGCAGTCTCCGCAGCTTCGCGCACTTTTGTATAGATGCAGGAGCCGATGTGGTGTTTGGTCACGGTCCCCATGTTGCACGTGCAATGGAAGTGTATAAAGAACACTTAATTGCCTATAGTTTGGGCAATTTTTGCACACCGTACGGAATTAGTTTATCAGGAATATCAGGTTACGCTCCATTACTTGAATTGCAAATAGATAATGAAGGACGGTTTCAGAGTGGAAAAATACACTCGTTTATCCAACATCGTGGCATAGGTCCGCGTTTGGATGTAAATCACAGTGCAGCACGGGAAATAAGAAGGCTTACCCAGCTTGATTTCCCCAAAGGCGTGTTACAAATTCATGCTGATGGCACCCTCTCCAAAGAACCCCAACATTAACATTTAGAAAAAAGTATTACGCATTGCGCTAAAAATCAGCGATAAAAGTTTGTACAGACTAAAATAAATGCGTAATTTTGCACCTCGCAGGGAGTAGAATAAAAAGTCACATATTGTGTGCAACTGCAAGAACCTTGGAAAATTGCTACAGAATGCATTAAGATTCCAGTTTTGCATACAACCTGCAAGATGATAATTTAGCAATTAAGTAATAACAAAATAAAACTCAAATCACAAAATGATCGTAGTACAGGTAAAAGAGGGCGAAAACATTGAACGCGCCCTGAAGAAATTCAAAAGAAAATTCGAAAAGACTGGTGTTGTTAAAGAACTCCGTGCCCGTCAGCAGTTTGACAAGCCCAGCGTATTGAAGCGTTTGGCTAAGGAGCACGCTGTTTACGTACAGCAGCTTCACCGCGAAGAAGACTAATCACAAGTCTTTTCTTTCGCATTTATTCGAATAGAATATACGTCATGTCATCGTGTAAACATAAGTTTGCAAGGTGACATGACTTTTTTGTATATATATCAATTAAAGAAACCATGCTTTTAAAGTCTACTATATAAAGTTCTCGCGGGTTCTTTTATTGCATTCAAAATGCAAAACAACAGCATAAAAAATAATTTTTGGTGCAAAAGTTTGGTACATTCAAAAAAAGTTACGATATTCGCTTTCGAAAGTATAAGACTAATGAATGACGTAGAAGATTTCTTGAGCTATTTGCTCACAGATAAAGGGTATTCGGATAAAACTATTCATGTTTATCGCGACACCCTCGAGTCGGTAGAGTCTTTCTATCAAGTTTTAGACGAACAAATAACTTGGCAAACGCTTCATCAAGATGTAGTGCGTCAATGGGTAGCTTCGCGAATGGAAAAAGGCGATTCAGCTCGTACCATTTGTAAATGCCTTAGTGCTTTGCGTACATTCTACAAATACATGTTGCGCACAAAGAAAGCTACGGTAAATCCGCTTAGATTCATCCGTAACCCCAAGTGTCATCCCACACTGCCTACATTCTTGAAAAAGTCAGAGGTAGATAGTCTCTTTGATGAGATAGAGTTTACTGATAACTTTAAGGGCAATCAAGATTATACAATTTTGCAAACCTTTTACCACACGGGTATACGCCTCTCTGAATTGGTAGGGTTAAATGTTGAAGATGTCAATCTTCGGCTGAAAGAAATGAAAGTGACAGGTAAGCGTAACAAACAACGCATCATACCTTTTGGTAGTGAATTAGCTGGCACACTTCAAACTTTTATTGAAGCAAGATGTTTGCAAATAGGTGTTGCGCAAGGTCCGTTGTTTGTGACCTCTAAGGGTAGTCGCCTAGGCAATCGACAAGTGCAAAAAATCGTTCGTCAAAAACTTTCGTTAGTTACAACTCAGAAAAAAAAGAGCCCGCACGTGTTGCGTCACACCTATGCCACGGCAATGCTTAATAATGGAGCAGACCTTGAGGCTATTAAGGAGCTGCTTGGACATGAAAGTGTTGCTACAACAGAAGTTTATACGCATACCACGTTCGCTGACCTTAAAAAACAATACAAACTCGCCCATCCCAGGGCTTAAAAACAAAAGGAGGTTACTATGGAACTCAAGATTCAATCAATCCACTTTGATGCTACCGAAAAACTCAACGCATTCATTTCAAAGAAGGCTGCAAAGCTCGAAAAAACTTGCGATAATATTATAAAGGCTGAATTTATTCTTAAGGTTGTAAAACCTGAAACTGCTAAGAATAAAGAAACTGCGCTTCATGTTTCATTACCCGGAACAGAGTTGCATGCAGAAAAGGTGTGCGATACCTTTGAAGAGGGTGTAGATCTTTGCGTAGATTCTCTGCTTCGTCAAGTTGAAAAATATAAAGAACGTCAGGGCAAGTAATCTGTCGTTATATTTACCATACAAGCCTGGTGCTTTGCGCCAGGCTTTTTCGCGCCCCATTTATCTTTTTACAGCCCTAAAAATCTTTTGAAAATACTTTCAAAGTGAGTTCCGATTATAAAAATAGCAGAAAATGCATATTTTTTCATCGAAAAATTTGTTAGATACAAAAATAGTAGTACCTTTGCACTCGCAAAAACGAAAAGCAGCAAGCGCTTCACGAATGGTGTGTTAGTTCAGCTGGTTAGAATACATGCCTGTCACGCATGGGGTCACGGGTTCGAGTCCCGTACACACCGCCATTCAGCGAATGCAAGTTTTTGCAAAAGGTGCGTTAGTTCAGCTGGTTAGAATACATGCCTGTCACGCATGGGGTCACGGGTTCGAGTCCCGTACGCACCGCACAAAAAAGCTTCAAGGTCGAAAGACTTTGAAGCCTTTTTACATATATGAAGCTTTTTGCAGATGACAGCTTGTTATTTTATTTCAGCCAAATAGTCATAATGTTCTCCGTTGGCAACTTTCTTAATTTTTAATCCGCACGTTTCAGTGATTGACTTAAGTGTTTCATAGTCCACGTAGAGCCAGTCAAAACGTTCTCCATGGCATTCTTCATAAACCATTTCAAAATCTACTTCGCCATAATAGCCTTCGTTTTCGTCCCAATCTAAAAAGCCGTCTTCATCTTCAAATACATAACGTAGGTCTGATGAATCAGCCAAAATTTTTCCACCAGGGGCAAGTAGTTCTTTGCAGCGAAGGAGTAGAGTAGGGAGTTGCTTAAGTGTGCCAGCAATTCCTAAACCATTCATAAGTAAAATAATTGTATCAAATTTTTCCTCGAAGTTAGCTGTAAATAAATCTTCGCAGCGTGCATCTTTAGCACCTTGCATGGTCCTAACTTCAGTCGATAGGATAGATATATCAATTGATGTAACCTTGAGTCCACGTTTTTCTAAAGCTAAGGTATGACATCCTGCGCCTGCACCCACATCGAGCACATGTCCATTGCAAAGTCCCAATGCAATGCGTTCAATGCGTGGCATTTGCATTTCAGTTCTAAACAAATTGGCTACAGGCATTTCGTCCTCGTCAAACATGGATGATAATACGCGTAATTTTCCAGCTTTACCGTTTATGGCAAAGTTATGTATGGCCATACCCATTGGGTCAGCATTTCTTTCAATTTTCATAATTCAGTTATATATTGTGCAGTTTCTTTACGTGCTAAAATATTTGGACTTCAATTTTGGGGCAAAGTTAAGCTTTGAAAATCGAACCCCCAAGGGAAGTTCGGTTTGTTTTATACTATTCATTTTTGCGAGCTGCTTCATAGTGTATGCAAAAGATCTTTATTGTTAGGTAGCAAATTTCTTGGTAAGGCGGTTAGACGATAGATTGAAATGCTATATATAATAGATGCGGTGTCTACCCTTCTTATAGTTCTTTGTTAGTATATAAATCCCTTATACAAGGCCGAATAAGGGGTAGTTTAAAGAAAAATGCATTTTTTCTTGAAAAAAATTGGGGAAAAGTTTGGAACAAAAAAAATAATGCCTAACTTTGCACCCGTTTCCGAGAGACATCAACGGTACACACCTAAGTCTTGATGAAATATGGGCAAATACCAGAGTGGCCAAATGGGGCAGACTGTAAATCTGCTGGCTTACGCCTTCGGTGGTTCGAATCCATCTTTGCCCACAACGCCTTAAGGCTAATGCGGAAGTAGCTCAGTTGATAGAGCACTAGCCTTCCAAGCTGGGGGTCGCGGGTTTGAGCCCCGTTTTCCGCTCAATTTATTAACTTGCTGTAATAGCTCAGTGGTAGAGCACTTCCTTGGTAAGGAAGAGGTCCTGAGTTCAACTCTCAGTTACAGCTCTATCGTTCTAGATGCTTTAGGATGGTAGAGGAACAGATTATTCATTTATATAAATAAAAAGAAAAGCTATGGCTAAAGAAGAATTCGTGCGTACCAAACCGCATGTTAACATTGGTACAATTGGTCATGTTGACCATGGTAAGACTACTCTGACCGCTGCTATCTCTAAGGTATTGAATGAGAAGCTCGGTACATCTGAGGCAGTTAAGTCATTCGATCAGATTGATAATGCTCCTGAGGAGAAAGAGCGTGGTATCACTATCAACTCTGCTCACATCGAGTATGAGACAGCAAAGCGTCACTATGCACACGTTGACTGTCCTGGACACGCTGACTATGTAAAGAACATGGTTACTGGTGCTGCTCAGATGGATGGTGCTATCTTGGTTTGTGCTGCTACTGATGGTCCTATGCCACAGACACGTGAGCACGTACTTCTTGCACGTCAGGTAAACGTACCTCGCTTGGTTGTTTTCTTGAATAAGTGCGATATGGTTGAAGATGAGGAGATGCTTGAACTCGTTGAAATGGAAGTTCATGAGATCCTCGAGCAGTATGGTTACGAAGAGGATACTCCTATCATCCGTGGTTCTGCTCTCGGCGCTTTGAATGGTGTTGAGAAGTGGGTTAAGTCTGTTGAGACTTTGATGGATACCGTTGACGAGTGGATTCAGGAGCCTGAGCGTGAGGTTGATAAGCCATTCTTGATGCCTATCGAGGATGTATTCTCAATCACAGGTCGTGGTACTGTTGCTACAGGTCGTATCGAGACTGGTCGTTGCAAGGTTGGTGACGAAGTTCAGTTGCTCGGTCTCGGTGAGGATAAGAAGTCTGTTATCACTGGTGTTGAGATGTTCCGTAAGGTTCTCGCAGAAGGTGAGGCAGGTGATAACGTAGGTTTGCTTCTCCGTGGTATTGATAAGGCAGAAGTTAAGCGTGGTATGGTAGTTGTACACCCAGGTGCTATTACTCCTCACGATCACTTCAAGGCTTCTATCTATGTATTGAAGAAGGAAGAGGGTGGTCGTCATACTCCATTCGGTAACAAGTATCGTCCTCAGTTCTATCTCCGTACTATGGACTGTACAGGTGAAATCCACCTCCCCGAAGGTACTGAAATGGTAATGCCTGGCGATAACGTGGAAATCTCTGTAGAACTCATCTACGCTGTAGCTATCAACGTAGGTCTCCGCTTCGCTATCCGTGAAGGTGGTCGTACAGTAGGTTCTGGTCAGATTACTGAAATCCTCGACTAATACTTGATTGGTTTTAGACCATTCAATAATCATACAATAGGTCCTTGTCTATCAAGGCAAGGCCTATTTTTACGGGAATAGCTCAGTTGGTAGAGCACTGGTCTCCAAAACCAGGTGTCGGGAGTTCGAGCCTCTCTTCCCGTGCTAAACGATACATATATGTTCCAGAAAGTAATTGCATACTGCAAAGATTCATACGACGAATTATCTCATAAGACCACGTGGCCTACGAGAAAGGAGTTGACTCACAGCGCGATTGTTGTGTTAACAGCTTCCATCATCATAGCACTCGTGGTGTATCTCATGGATACGGTATTCGAGTCAATTATGCACCTCATTTATCCTTTAAACTAAATTCGACATGGCACAAGCACAAATGGCATGGTACGTTTTGCGTGCTGTGAGTGGAAAAGAAATGAAGGTAAAAGAGTACATCGATGCTGAAATTAAAAATGGCCGCCTTGGCGGTCATGTTTCGCAAGTACTCATCCCAACCGAGAAGGTTAAAGCACTCCGCGGTAACAAACAAGTTATTAAGGAACGCCTCTATCTTCCCGGCTATGTTCTTGTAGAGGCTCGATTGGTAGGTGAAACCGTTCACGAGTTGCGTAGCACTCCTAATGTGTTGGGTTTTCTCGGTGGAATGGATAATCCCACCCCTCTACGCGAGAGCGAGGTGAACCGCATCCTTGGTAAGGTAGATGAACTTGAGGATGCTCCTCAGGAAATCGAAATCCCTTACATCGTAGGCGAAAACGTAAAGGTTGTAGACGGACCGTTCAGCGGATTCTCTGGTGTTATTGAAAAGATTGACGAAGAGAAGAAGAAAGTGACTGTCATCGTAAAGGTGTTTGGTCGCAATACGGGACTCGACCTCGGTTTTATGCAGATTGAAAAGGAATAGTACGTTGGGTGAGTTACGACCCACGTTATTTTATTTCCTCGTCACAATTTAATTTTTTAATAAACAACAATGGCTAAAGAAGTTGCTGGATTAATCAAATTACAGATTAAGGGCGGCGCTGCAAATCCTTCACCTCCCGTAGGTCCTGCTTTGGGTTCTAAGGGTATCAACATCATGGATTTCTGCAAGCAGTTCAACGCCAGAACTCAGGACAAGGCTGGTAAGGTATTACCGGTTGTCATTACTTACTACAATGACAAGTCTTTCTCTTTCATCGTAAAGACTCCTCCTGTAGCAATTCAATTGCTGGAAGCAGCCAAAAAGAAGAGCGGTTCTGCTGCTCCTAACCGTACTAAGGTCGCTGAGATTACTTGGGATCAGGTTAAGGCAATCGCAGAAGACAAGATGCCCGACTTAAACTGCTTCACAGTTGAAAGTGCAATGCGTATGGTAGCTGGTACTGCCCGCAGCATGGGTATCACAGTAAAGGGTGACTTCCCTGGTGAATAATTTTAAACTTCAAATTTGAACAATGAGTAAACTGACAAAAAATCAGAAGTTAGTCGCTGACAAAGTTGAAGCAGGGAAGGCTTATTCGTTGAAAGAAGCTGCATCTTTGGTAAAGGAAATTACCACTACCAAGTTTGATGCTTCAGTCGATATTGACGTACGCTTGGGTGTAGATCCCCGTAAGGCTAACCAGATGGTTCGTGGCGTTGTTTCGCTCCCGAATGGTACTGGTAAGACTGTACGTGTGCTCTGCCTCTGTACGCCTGATGCCGAAGCTGCTGCTAAAGAAGCTGGCGCTGACTACGTAGGTCTCGATGAATATATCGAGAAAATTAAAGGTGGTTGGACTGACATTGATGTAATCATCACAATGCCTGCCATCATGGGTAAAATTGGTGCTCTGGGTCGTGTGCTCGGTCCTCGTGGCTTGATGCCTAACCCCAAGAGTGGTACTGTAACAATGGATGTTGCCAAGGCTATCCGCGAGGTTAAGCAGGGTAAGATCGACTTTAAGGTTGATAAGAGCGGTATCGTTCACACTTCAATCGGTAAGGTTTCTTTCTCTCCTGAACAAATCTTTGGTAATGCCAAGGAGTTCATGGCTACTATCATCAAGTTGAAGCCCGCAAGTGCCAAGGGTACTTATATTAAGAGTATTTATCTTTCATCTACCATGAGTAAGGGTATCAAGGTTGATCCTAAGTCTGTAGAAGAAATCTAAACTGAATTACAATCATGAAGAAGGAAGATAAAGTAATTATCATCGAGAAGCTCGGTGAACAACTCAAAGAACACGCACACTTCTATCTCGTTGACGTTACTGGCATGAATGCTGAAGCTACTTCAGCTCTTCGCCGCAAGGCTTTCGGTGCCGGCGTTAAGATGGTGGTTGTAAAGAATACTCTCTTGCACAAGGCTTTCGAAGCTTCTGAAGTGGACTTCTCTCCGCTTTACGGTTGCTTGAAAGGTACTACTGCAGTATTTTTCTGCGAAACAGCAAATGTTCCTGCTAAGCTCATCAAGGATACTAGCAAGGATGGCATCCCCGCATTGAAGGGTGCTTATGCTGAAGAAGGTTTCTACGTTGGTGCAGACCAACTCGAAACACTCTGCGCAATCAAGAGCAAAAACGAGGTTATCGCCGAGGTTGTTGCTTTGCTGCAGTCACCCGCCAAGAATGTTATCTCTGCCCTCTCTGGTGCAGGTCAGACCATTCACGGTGTGCTTAAAACTTTGGGCGAACGCCCTGAATAAATCCCAATACGTGCCCTGCCGGCGCACTGGGTAATCCAATCAAATTTAGAAAACAAACAAAAAAATACATTTAAGAAAATGGCAGATATCAAAGCTATCGCTGAAGAATTGGTAAATTTGACAGTGAAAGAAGTAAACGAGTTGGCAACTATCCTCAAGGACGAGTACGGAATTGAACCCGCTGCTGCAGCTGTTGCTGTTGCTGCTGGTCCCGCTGCTGGTGGTGCTGCTGCTGAAGAGAAGACTTCATTCGACGTAGTTCTCAAGAGCGCAGGTGCAGCTAAGCTTCAGGTTGTTAAGGCCGTTAAGGAACACTGCGGTCTCGGCTTGAAGGAAGCTAAGGACATCGTAGACGGTGCTCCTTCTAAGGTTAAGGAAGGTGTTGCTAAGGAAGAAGCTGAAGCACTCAAGAAGGCTCTCGAAGAGGCTGGTGCTGAGGTTGAACTCGCCTAATAAGAATTTCCCCCATAAGGGTTATGGTTATGAATCTTCTGGTAGAGGGTTCATAACCTTTTTGTGTCTATACATTTTTACAGGCACTCTTTCTTGGCTTATAGGTTTATGAGGCTAAGGGCTTTGTGGTTTTTCGGCTTAGAGGACTTTGAATCGCCATTCTGGCTTCTCCTTCATGTCGTCTGAATCACGATTCTTTTGCTACCTCTAATCCCTTAACCTCCTAATCCGCTTGTAAACCCATAAACTTTTCATTCATCCCCAACATATTTGACGAATGTCTTCCAGAGTTATTAATCAACGTGTAAACTTTGCGTCCGTTAAGAATCCGATGCCTTATCCCGATTTCTTGGACGTCCAGTTAAAGTCTTTCAAAGATTTTCTGCAGCTCGACACTCCTAGCGAATTGCGCAAGAACGACGGCCTGTACAAAGTTTTTGCTGAGAACTTTCCTATTGCTGATACTCGCAACAACTTTGTATTGGAGTTCATCGACTATTATATCGACGAACCGCGTTACTCTATTAAGGAATGTTTGGAGCGCGGACTCACTTATAGTGTGCCCCTCAAGGCCAAACTGAAACTTTACTGTACTGACCCTGATCACGAAGATTTCGATACAGTAGTACAGGACGTGTTCCTTGGCTCTATCCCTTATATGTCGGATAATGGTACCTTTATTATTAATGGTGCCGAACGTGTAGTTGTTTCACAGTTGCACCGTTCACCTGGCGTATTCTTCGGTTCAAGTGTACACACTAATGGTACGCAGCTTTATTCTGCTCGTATCATTCCGTTCAAGGGTTCTTGGATTGAGTTTGCCACGGACATTAACAATGTGATGTATGCTTACATCGACCGTAAAAAGAAGTTGCCCGTTACCACTTTGCTCCGTGCCATCGGTTTTGAAAGTGATAAGGACATTCTTCAGATCTTCAACCTTGCTGAGGAATTCAAGGTTAACAAAACCAATTTGAAGAAGTTAATTGGTCGTAAGCTTGCAGCACGTGTGCTTTCAACAACACTCGAGGACTTCGTAGATCCTGACACTGGCGAAGTAATGTCTATCGAGCGTAACGAAGTTTTGCTCGATCGTGAGCAAGAAATCACAGAAGAGACAGCCGACATTATTCTTTCTTCGGGTGTGCAGACAATTCTTGTTCACCCTGAACAGAGCACAGGTACTGACTATTCTATCATTTTCAATACGCTGCAGAAGGACCCCTCAAACTCTGAGCAGGAGGCTGTTAATTATATCTATCGCCAGCTCCGTAATGCGGAGCCTGCTGATGATGCTTCGGCTCGTGAGGTTATTAATAACCTTTTCTTCTCAGAGAAACGTTATGACTTGGGTGAAGTTGGTCGTTATAGAATCAACAAGAAACTCAATCTCAGCACCGAGATGGATGTGCGCGTGTTGACTCGCGAGGATATCATCGAAATCATTAAGTATCTTGTAGAGTTGATTAACTCAAAGGCTACTGTCGATGATATTGACCACTTGAGCAACCGTCGTGTACGTACTGTAGGTGAACAACTTTCTAACCAATTTGCTATTGGTTTGGCACGTATGAGTCGCACAATTCGCGAGCGTATGAATGTGCGTGACAATGAAGTGTTCACTCCGACCGACTTGATTAATGCAAAGACTATTTCGAGCGTAATCAACTCGTTCTTTGGTACCAACGCTTTGTCACAGTTCATGGACCAAACAAACCCCTTGGCAGAGGTAACGCACAAGCGTCGTCTTTCAGCCCTCGGTCCTGGTGGTCTTTCACGTGAGCGTGCAGGTTTCGAGGTGCGTGACGTTCACTACACGCACTATGGTCGTCTCTGTCCTATTGAGTCGCCTGAAGGTCCTAACATTGGTCTTATCTCTTCACTCTGTGTGTATGCTAAGATTGATGACCTCGGCTTCATTGAAACTCCTTATCGTAAGGTTGAAGATTCAGTTGTAAATCTCAACAACGATGATATTGTTTACTTGTCTGCCGAAGAAGAAGAAGGCAAGATTATCGGTCAGGGTAATGCACCTCTTAACGATGATGGTTCATTTATTCGCGATAAAGTTAAGTGTCGTCAGGATGCAGATTATCCTGTAGTTCCGCCTTCACAGGTAGAACTTATTGACGTGGCTCCTCAGCAGATTGCTTCAATCGCTGCCTCACTCATTCCCTTCTTGGAACACGATGATGCTCACCGTGCATTGATGGGATCGAACATGATGCGCCAGGCTGTTCCTCTTATTCGTAGCGAGGCACCTATTGTGGGTACTGGCATCGAAAAGCAAGTGTGTGAAGACTCTCGCACCATGATTACTGCCGAAGGCGAAGGTGTGATTGAATATGTTGATGCCACTACTATTCGTATTGCTTATGAACGTAGCGAGGATGAAGAATTCGTAAGCTTCGATTCAAATGTCAAAGAGTACGACATACCTAAATTCCGTCGTACTAACCAAAATATGACCATTGACCTCCGTCCTATTTGCGAAAAGGGACAGAAGGTTCATAAGGGTGATATCCTTACTGAAGGTTATGCCACTGAGAATGGCGAACTCGCTTTGGGTCGCAACCTCCTTGTGGCTTACATGCCTTGGAAGGGTTACAACTACGAGGATGCTATCGTGCTCAACGAACGTATGGTGCGCGATGATATTCTTACTTCTGTTCACGTTGACGAATACTCACTCGAAGTGCGCGAAACTAAGCGCGGTATGGAAGAGTTTACCAACGATATTCCTAACGTGAGCGAGGATGCTACTAAGGATCTTGATGAAACTGGTATTATCCGTATTGGTGCTCGTGTAGCTCCTGGTGATATTCTTATTGGTAAGATTACTCCGAAGGGCGAAAGCGATCCTACTCCTGAAGAGAAGTTGCTCCGTGCCATCTTTGGTGACAAGGCTGGTGATGTAAAGGATGCTTCACTCAAGGCCAATCCTTCACTCGCTGGTGTGGTTATCAACAAGCGCCTCTTTGCTCGTGTGCAAAAAACTCGTAGCGCTAAGGCTGCCGACAAGGTTACTTTGCAGAAACTCGACGATGACTTCGTTAAGGATGCAGAGGAATTGAAGGAAATCATGATCAACAAACTCCTTTCTCTCATCAGCGATAAAGAATCGCAGGGTGTTAAGGATAATGTGGGTTCTGAGGTTATTGCAAAGGGTACCAAGTTTAACCAAGCTGTGCTCAGTGCACTCGACTACACTTCAGTTGAGCTTCACGATTGGACTGATGATGCACATGCTAACAAACTTATCCGTCAGTTGGTAATTAATTACTTAAAGAAGTACAACCAACTCGATGCTATTCTCAAGCGCAAGAAATTTGCTATTACTATTGGTGATGACCTTCCCTCTGGCATTATCCAGCAGGCTAAGGTTTACATTGCTAAAAAGCGTAAGATTGGTGTCGGCGATAAGATGGCAGGTCGTCACGGTAACAAGGGTATCGTGTCAAAGGTGGTACGTCAAGAAGACATGCCGTTCCTTGCAGATGGTACGCCTGTAGATATCGTGCTTAATCCGTTGGGTGTGCCTTCGCGTATGAACATTGGTCAGATTTTCGAAGCCGTTCTTGGTGCTGCAGGTCGCAAGCTTGGTGTGAAGTTTGCAACTCCCATTTTTGATGGTGCAAAACTCGAAGACCTTTGCGAGTGGACTGATAAGGCTGGTTTACCCCGTTACTGCTCTACTCAGCTTTATGATGGTGCTACAGGTGAGGCATTTGACCAAAAGGCAACAGTGGGTGTTACTTACATGCTTAAACTCGGTCACATGGTTGAGGATAAGATGCACGCCCGTTCAATCGGTCCGTACTCACTTATTACGCAACAGCCTCTTGGTGGTAAAGCTCAGTTTGGTGGTCAGCGTTTCGGTGAGATGGAAGTTTGGGCCATTGAGGCCTTTGGTGCATCGCACGTACTTCAAGAAATCCTTACCATCAAGTCTGACGACGTTACTGGTCGTGCCAAGGCATACGAAGCAATTGTTAAGGGTGATCCCATGCCTACACCGGGCATCCCCGAATCGCTCAACGTATTGCTCCACGAACTCCGTGGTTTGGGCTTGAGCATCTCGCTCGACTAAAAGTAAGTTTATAAGTTTATGAGAGTTTATAAGTTTAATGAGTTTAAGTTTAATGAGTTCGTGTAACTCCTAAACTCATTAAACTCCTAAACTTATTAAACTCGCGAAACTCACTAAACTCATAAAACTATCAACTTTTCCAATCTCATTCATTCCTTTCAAAAATGGCATTTAAAAGAGATAACAAGATAAAGAACAACTTTACGAAGATTACCATTGGTTTGGCTTCGCCCGAAGAAATCATGGCAAACTCGTATGGTGAGGTGTTGAAGCCCGAAACTATCAACTACCGTACTTACAAACCCGAACGTGACGGTTTGTTCTGCGAGCGCATCTTCGGTCCTACAAAGGATTACGAGTGTCACTGTGGTAAGTACAAGCGCATTCGTTATAAAGGTATCGTTTGCGACCGTTGTGGTGTAGAGGTTACAGAAAAGAAGGTACGTCGTGAACGCGCTGGTCACATCCAATTGGTTGTGCCTGTAGCTCACATTTGGTACTTCCGTTCACTTCCTAATAAAATTGGTTACTTGTTGGGCATTCCCACCAAGCAACTCGATCAAATTATATATTACGAGCGCTACGTTGTTATTCAGCAAGGTGTGTTGGCTGACGATGTAGAGCAAAATGCACTCCTTAACGAGGACGAATACCTTGAATTGTTGCAGAAGCTCCCCAAGGAAAATCAATATCTTGAGGATTCTGATCCCAACAAGTTCATTGCAAAGATGGGTGCCGAGGCTGTTTACGAACTCTTGAAGCGCATCGATCTCGATAGCCTTTCATATGAGTTGCGTGACCGTGCAAACTCTTCATCTTCTGTACAACGCAAGAACGAAGCATTGAAGCGTTTGCAGGTTGTAGAATCGTTCCGTACAAGTCGCGACCGCAACAAACCCGAGTGGATGATTATGAAGGTTATCCCTGTCACTCCTCCCGATTTGCGTCCTCTTGTACCTCTGGATGGTGGTCGTTTTGCCACTTCCGACTTGAACGACCTCTATCGTCGTGTGCTCATTCGTAACAATCGTCTGAAGCGTTTGCTCGAAATCAAGGCACCTGAGGTAATTCTTCGTAACGAAAAGCGTATGTTGCAAGAGTCTGTTGATAGTCTCTTTGACAACTCACGTAAGTCTTCTGCTGTTAAGAGCGATAGCAACCGTCCCCTTAAGTCACTTTCTGACTCATTGAAGGGTAAGGCTGGTCGTTTCCGTCAGAACTTGCTCGGTAAGCGTGTCGACTATTCAGCTCGTTCGGTAATCGTTGTAGGTCCTGAATTAAAGATGGGCGAATGCGGTTTGCCTAAGTTGATGGCAGCCGAACTTTATAAGCCATTCATTATTCGTAAGCTCATTGAGCGCGGTATCGTGAAGACTGTAAAGAGCGCCAAGAAGATTGTAGACCGTCGCGAACCAATTATTTGGGATATTCTTGAACACGTAATGAAGGGACACCCTGTGCTCCTCAACCGTGCGCCGACTCTTCACCGTCTTGGTATTCAGGCTTTCCAACCCAAGATGATCGAAGGTAAAGCCATTCAGCTTCACCCGTTGGCATGTACAGCGTTCAACGCCGACTTTGACGGTGACCAGATGGCGGTTCACCTTCCCTTGAGCAATGAAGCCGTACTCGAAGCCCAGATGTTGATGCTTCAAAGTCACAACATTCTTAACCCTGCCAATGGTGCACCTATCACCGTTCCTTCACAGGATATGGTGCTTGGTCTCTACTATATTACCAAACTCCGTCCCGGAGCCAAGGGTTCAGGTCTTACATTCTATGGTCCTGAAGAAGCCCTCATCGCTTTCAACGAGCGTCGTGTAGACGTACATGCTCCTGTTAAGGTCATGGTTGACGATATCGATGAGCGTGGTGCAAAAGTTAAGCATCTCGTAGAAACTTCAGTGGGGCGTGTTATTGTCAATGGCATTATTCCTGAAGAGTGTGGCTTTATCAACTGTGTAGTAGCCAAGAAATCATTGCGTGATATCATTTCAAAGGTAATTAAGACTGTAGGTATGGCTCGTGCATGCGAGTTCCTTGATGGTATTAAGAATCTTGGTTATCGTAAGGCATATGAAGGTGGTCTTTCGTTCAACTTGGGTGATATCATCATCCCTGCAGAGAAGGCTGATATCGTGAAACGTGGTAACGAGGAGGTAGAGCAAATCACCATGAACTATAACATGGGTTTCATTACCGACAACGAACGTTACAATCAGGTAATTGATACTTGGACTCACGTAAATACCGACATCAAGAAAACCTTGATGAAGCAGATGACTGAAGCCGACCAAGGTTTCAATGCGGTGTTCATGATGCTTGACTCGGGTGCCCGTGGTTCTGCCGATCAGATTGCACAGCTTGCAGGTATGCGTGGTTTGATGGCTAAACCTCAAAAGGCTGGTGCTGAAGGTGCGCAGATTATTGAAAACCCGATTCTTTCAAACTTCAAAGAAGGTATGTCAGTGCTTGAGTACTTTATCTCAACCCACGGTGCCCGTAAGGGTTTGGCCGATACCGCTTTGAAGACTGCCGATGCTGGTTACCTTACTCGTCGTCTTGTTGACGTTTCGCACGACGTAATCATCAACGAAGAAGACTGTGGTACACTCCGTGGTCTTGTATGTAGCGCCCTCAAGGATGGTGACGAAATTATTTCTTCATTGTCAGAGCGTATCTTGGGTCGTGTATCTGTTCACGATATTATCAATCCTACCACTGGCAAATTGATTGTTGCTGCTGGCGAAGAAATCACCGAACCCATTGCAGCCGAAATTGAAGCTTCACCCATCGAGAGTGTTGAAATTCGTTCGGTACTCACTTGCGAGAGCAAGCATGGTGTCTGCATGAAGTGTTATGGTCGTAACCTTGCTACTAGCCGTATGGTACAGAAGGGTGAAGCCGTAGGTGTTATTGCCGCTCAGTCAATTGGTGAGCCTGGTACTCAGCTTACACTTCGTACATTCCACGCCGGTGGTATTGCATCGAATGCTGCTGCCAATGCTACAATTAAGGCTAAGAGCGATTGTCGCGTAGAGTTCGACGAACTCCGTACCGTAGATACTCACGATGAAGAAGGCAAGGAATGTAAGATTGTAGTAGGTCGTTTGGCAGAAGTACGTTTTATCGACGAAAATACAGGTATTGTACTTTCTAACCAAAACGTGCCTTATGGTTCGCAACTCTTCGTAAGCGAAGGTCAACATGTTGACAAGGATACCATTATTGCGAAGTGGGACCCCTTCAATGCTGTAATCGTTACAGAAAATGCGGGTAAGGTACAATTCGAAAATGTTACCGAAGGTATCAGCTTCCGTGTTGAAGAAGATGAGGCAACAGGTCTTCGTGAACGCATCGTTATTGAGTCTAAGGACAAGAGCCATGTGCCTAACTGTCACATTCTTGGTGAAAATGGCGACGTTATCCGCACTTATAGTTTCCCCATCAATGGTCACATCGTAGTAGAAGATGGTCAGGAACTTAAGGCAGGTGATATTCTCGTTAAGATTCCTCGTGTAGTAGGTAAGGCGGGTGATATTACCGGTGGTCTTCCTCGTGTAACCGAATTGTTCGAAGCACGTAACCCGAGCAATCCCGCTGTGGTTAGTGAAATCGATGGTGAGATTAGCATGGGTAATGTGAAGCGTGGTAACCGCGAAATCATTGTAACTTCTAAGCTCGGTGAAGTTAAGAAGTATCTCGTACCTCTGTCAAAGCAAATTCTTGTACAGGAGAACGACTTCGTTCGTGCTGGTACACCGCTTTCAGATGGTTCAATCACTCCAGGTGATATTCTTGCTATCAAGGGTCCCACCGCTGTGCAAGAGTACATTGTTAATGAGGTTCAGGACGTATACCGTCTTCAGGGTGTAAAGATTAACGATAAGCACTTCGAAGTTATTGTACGTCAGATGATGCGTAAGGTTCAAATCAATGAACCTGGCGATACTCACTTCCTTGAACAACAGATTGTTGATAAACTCGACTTTGCTGAAGAGAACGATCGCATCTGGGGTAAGAAGGTTGTTATCGATGCTGGTGATAGCGAAACAATGAAGAAGGGTATGATTGTCACTGCTCGTAAGCTTCGTGATGAGAACTCACAACTTAAGCGTCGTGATCTTAAGCTCGTTAAGGTTCGTGATGCTATGGCTGCTACTTCAACCCAGATTCTTCAGGGTATCACTCGTGCCGCCTTGCAGACAAAGAGCTTCATGTCGGCTGCATCGTTCCAGGAAACCACTAAGGTTCTTAACGAAGCTGCTATCAGCGGAAAGACCGACTACCTCGAAGGTATGAAGGAGAACGTAATTTGCGGTCACCTCATCCCTGCTGGTACAGGTTTACGCGAGTTCAGCCGTCTTATTGTTGCCGATCGTGAAGAGTACGAACGTGCTCAAGCAGAAAAGGCAAACGAAGCCTAAAATGAAGATATCCTTCCCTTTACATTAGTTAAAGGCGAAAATTGTTTTTTAAAAAAATCCCATCAATGAGTTTTTACTTGTTGATGGGATTTTTTGGACTTAAATTCAGTGTAAATGAGTATCAAAAATCGAAATGAAGGGTTTTTGAGTTAAAAAAAACATTTTGTGTCCTCTTTATTTCGGAATAGATAGATATTATTCGTAAATTTGCCACGGAGATTGTGTCGTTTTGTAGCAAATTAATTGCAATACAATATGACTTTGCGTTTCCATATCACATTGAAAATCCTTAAATTCATCAAACAATTACATTAAAGTATGACAAAGTTCAACAAGTTTCGCAGTCTGCTGCTTGGCTTAGTAATGTTGTTGTCGTGCAATTTTGTGCATGCCACCAGCATTGAACAGCCAGGTGTATTGTTGCGCATTGTTAGTACCGTTACAGGAAAAGCCTTGAGTAATGGTAACAATGCCGAGCACGACACCTTCTTGCAGATGGACGATCTCGACAAATCAGCCCAAGGTCAAGATTGGGTTTTGGTGCGTGTAGACGCTGAAGAACCAGATCTTTATGCCTTCTACAATCCCAATTATGGTATGGGCATTGACATGGCTCCTGGTAAAGATTATCATCTCCTTCAGTGGGAGGGTGACCCTACCAATGCCAACCAGCAATTCTTGATTCAAGAAGTAGAAGGCTTGGAGGGTGTGTACCAAATTCTTTCAAGTGGTTCAGATCGTGTGCTCACAGTTCGTGAAGATGGCACCATCTACATGGACCAAAATAAAAAAGACAAAAACACCTATTTCCGTTTTGAGTCTACAGACAAGGTTGCCACCTCTCTTATTCCTCACCAAACCTACGTGTTCAAAAACAAGAGCAATGGTCAAGTACTCAGTAATAAGGGAAGCAATGAAAAAGCAGCCCTTCTTTACACCGAGCCTTACGTTAGTGGTAATGCTGGTCAGCTTTGGCAATATCGCAGCGTTAGTTATAAAGACGGTTGGAAAGACAAGAGTGCTAAAGTTCTTTACAACGAGGTTTTAGGTTATGCAGTAGATGCTGGTCTAAACGGCAATAAAATTCCCTTACAGTATACACTCGAAGCCAAGAACGTCAATCAGCAAGTACACATAGAAGGCGTTGAAGGTCAAGAAGGCGTTTATCAGCTGAAGTATGTATACAATGACGTGCCTTATTACATGTCAGCCGATGAAAAAGGCGAAACAAAGATGATTGAAGATGCTGCTGATGTAACCACTTACTTTACTCTCACAGCAACCAAGTCGCCCGTAATTCTTAAAAACGATTGGGAAAACGAGCGTGTCTTTGCAGTAAATAAAGAGGCTGGTCATGCCACTTATCTTCCTTATGCCAATACAGCAGACCTCCGTGCCGATGCCGATCGTTATGCAAAGCCTTGGCTTGATTCAAAGAGTAGCCGCTACATGACCCTTAACGGAACATGGAAAATCAACTTCGTGAAGGATCCCTCACAACGTCCAGGCGAAGAAGACTTCTATGGCAATTCCGTAGACGTTTCAGCATGGGATGAAATCCCCGTTCCTTCATGTGTTGAAATGCAAGGTTATGGCGATCCTTGGTATGTAAATGTAGAATACCCCTTCTACGACAACCCGCCTTATATTGGCATGAAGCCGAACCTCTACAATTCAGTAAGTTCACTCCGTCGCGACTTCACACTTCCTGAAAATTGGGATGGCGAACGCATTTTCCTCCACTTCGACGGTATCTATAGTGGTGCCTACGTATGGATTAATGGTCAGAAGGTTGGCTACACTCAAGGAGCCAATAACGATGCTGAATTCGATATAACTCCCTATGTTCGCAAGGGCGAAAACAATATCAGCGTACAAGTATTCCGTTTCACCGATGGTTCATACCTTGAAGGTCAGGACTGCTGGCACATGAGTGGTATACATCGTGATGTTTACCTCTTCGCAACTCCTAAGACCTACGTGCGCGATCACTACATTACCGCAAATCTCAATGCCGAAAATGGTTATAAGAGCGGTAGCATGAATGTAGCTCTCACTGTAAACAATAAGGAGGGTCAGCCCGTAAGCAAGCAAGTTCGCGTACGTCTCATTGCTCCCAATGGTACACAAGTAGCTGAGCAAACTGCTAAGTTCGACTTTACAGCCGACACTGCTAATGAGTTGGTTCAGAATGTTACTTTCGATAATCTTTCAGACCTTCAACTTTGGAGTGCTGAGCACCCTAACCTCTACACTGTCGAGGTAGCTCAGCTTGATGCAACAGGTAAGGAAGAAGAAGCCTTCGCTACCAAGTACGGTTTCCGTCACATCGAAATACCTTCAGACGATCACCGTGTTTACATCAATGGTAAGCAAGTATATTTCAAGGGTGTTAATACCCAAGATACTCACCCCCTCAAGGGTCGTACCATCGATGTTGAAACTATGCTCAAGGACATCCAACTTATGAAGTTGGCTAACGTCAACACTGTGCGCACCAGTCACTATCCTCGTCAGGCAAAGATGAACGCTATGTTCGACTACTATGGACTTTACGTAATGGATGAAGCTGACATTGAGTGCCACAAAAACTGGATGGACAACAACAAGAGTAACCGTTCAACCGGTATCTCAAACTATCCCTCATGGCGTCCTGTTTACCTCGACCGTGCAGGTCGTATGGTACTTCGCGATCGCAATAACCCCAGTGTAATCTTCTGGAGTATGGGTAACGAAAGCGGTTATGGCGACAACCACGATGCAGAGTTCGCTTACATCAAGAGTCTCGACAACCGCATTATCCATTACGAAGGTTCAACCAATGCACGCAGTGACAAAGCCACTGAACTTTGGAGCCAAATGTATCCTTCAATCGAGGGTAACGAAAAGCCCCTTCAGTCAGAGGCAAATAACAACTGGGCACAGCAACCCTACTTTATGTGTGAGTTCGACCATGCTATGGGTAACTCACTTGGTAGCTTAAAAGACTATATGGATGCTATCGAAAGCAGTAAGTATGGTATTGGTGGTTGCATTTGGGACTGGGTTGACCAGTCTATCGTTTCATACGACGATCAAAAGAATGGCAAACTCACTGAAAACGGCTTCCCCAAGTACCGCACAGGTTACGACTGGCCGAATGCACCTCACCAAGGCAACTTTGTGAACAATGGTGTAATCTGTGCCAACCGCACATGGAGCGCAAAGCTTGACGAAGTTAAGGGCGCATATCAATATGTGAAGTTCGAAAAGTTCGATGCTGCCACTAATCAGCTCACTCTTAAGAACGCATACGACTTTACAAACCTCGAAGGTTACATCCTTCGTTCCAACCTTTTGGTTAATGGTACTCAGGTAGCAAGCTACGATGTAACACTCCCTGCTATGGCTCCTACAGCCTCACAGAAAGTTAGCATCCCTGTTACTTATGACCTCACAGAAGCTAAGGCTGAAGGCAAGGAAGTCCTCATCAACTTCTCAGTGCTCAATCCCACAGCAACTTCGTATGCCGAAGCTAACTACAGTGTGGCAGCAGCTCAGTTTACTGTTGCCGAGCGCAATGCTAAACTTGCAACAATCAAGGCTGAGGATTCTGATGCAAAACTCACACTTATTAACGAGGGTGGCAAGACTACTATCTCTAACGATAAAGTAACCCTTGCACTTTACAACAGCACAGGCGCTATTGCAGAGTGGAAACAAAATGGTGTGAAGGTTGCTGAAGTAGGTCCTGAATACGAAAATTATCGTTGGATTGAAAACGATGCACCTTATGGTGGTGATCCTAGTTACGACCAGAGCAATGGCATCACAGCTCACAGTGCAAGCTTCAAACTTGCCGATGATGGCATGAGTGCCACAGCTACAGTGAAAGGAACAGGCACATGGGTAAACTACGTATTTGTTTACACCGTTTATGCAAATGGTACCGTAGACCTCAATACGCAGTTTACTCCCCAAAACACACAAACAGCCTACGACCGTGCTATCCGTCGTTTGGGTATGCAAATGCTTTTCCCTGGTGCATTTAGCAATGTTACATACTATGCACGTGGTCCGCTAGAAAACTATGTAGACCGCAAGACAGGTGCTTACCTCGGCCGTTATACTTCAACAGTGTGGGATATGAACGAATACTATCTCCGTCCGCAGTCTATGGGTAACCGCGAAGATATGCGCGAACTCATATTAGCTGATACCATTGGTAACAGCATCAAGATTGAGGGAGAAGGTCAAGTAGCGTTCTCTACACTCTATTGGAGCGATCAGCAACTTAAGGAAGCTTCACATAATTGGGAACTTAATTTGAATACCGACATTAGCAAACGTCGCATTTATGCACACTTCGATTACATGCAACGTGGTCTTGGTTCGGGCAGCTGTGGTCAGCTCACCACAAGCAAGTACTTTGTTCCCACAAGTGGCACTTATGGCTACACCTTGCGTTTCACAACTACACCATTCGATAGTACAACAGTGGGTGTGAAGCCCGTAGCCAATGCGACCGAATCACTCCGTGTGGCTCATAATGACGAACAACTCACAGTGAGCGGTGCCATTGAGGCAGGTACCAATGTAGCTCTCTTTAATGTGGGTGGTGTACGCCTTGGTTCAGCACATGCTTCGACTGCCACATCTCAGTTGACATTGTCGTTGGCAGGTCAGCCTCGTGGTTCTTATCTCGTGGTTATCGATGCTCCTTCAGGACATCGTGTCCACAAAATTTTCAAGTAACACATTTACATAGAACATAAAGTCTCTATCACGCTAATAACGGCGGAGCACAACTCTCGGGTTGAGGCTCCGCCGTTTTTTCGTTCTGCAAATGTAGTATTGTTTTTTATATTGCATTGAACTTTTGGGAGTCAAAACACGCGCTCTTTTTTAGGCTACAGAATACTTTATTCCCCATTTCGAAAAACTCCATAATTGTACTTTCTGAAAACGGGACCCAACATAAATAAACTCCCTAAACTTGCATTTCGTCTTCTAATTTTGTATCTTTGTTCGACACTGAAAAATAGAAACTAATATCATGAAAAAATCCTATTACCACCAAACACCTTTTACTCCAAACATTCCAAGAAACGTAGTTTATGAAGATATATCTTCGTTCGAATTTCATACATCTTCCGTTTTATTACGTACAATTACTGTTCATCCTTCGTTCTGCTTTCGTACTGAATTTTATGTGAATTAGCTGTTTCTTGCTTCGCGAATGGAAAAGAACGGAGAATGAACAAATTCATAGCAAAGCGAGATTGAATTCACACAAAAAATCAGACCCGAAACTATCCTGATATCATCCCGAAGAAATCATAAAAACATTCCGATGTCATTCCGATATCATACCGAAGGTTTGCTGAGGGAGAAAAATAGAGTTTGTAACCATAAAAATATATCGATTTTTGCTATACACTTGTCGAGTCATATTCTGATAAAATCTCAAATATGTTTTATAACATATAAATAACGTGGGCAGTACATATAAAAAAAACGTAATTTTGCAGTCTAAAAACTAACAACTTATCTTATCCTACAATGAGAAAATCTTTACTCTCACTTTTAAGTCTTTTCATGTTAACCACTACAGTGTTAGCACAAGGCGTACCTTTTCGCCGTCATCGTTACGACGGTTTTAAAACCCATAAACTCACATCTGAGAATATTGTGTTCTTAGGCAATAGCATCACCAATATGCACGAGTGGTGGGAAGCCTTTGGCAATGCAAATATCGTAAACCGCGGTGTGAATGGTGCCGAAACACCTATCATGCTCGAACATCTTGAGGCAACCCTCGCTGGTCGTCCCAAGAAAATCTTCTTCATGATGGGTACAAACGACTTGGGTACTCGTGGCATGAACGATCCTGCTTTTGTGGCAAAGAGTGTGCGCACAGCTTTGAAGCGTTGTAAAAACGAAAGCCCCGAAACTGAGATTTACTTCCAAAGCATCTTGCCTTGTACTACCAATGGCGTGAAGGATGTAAAGCATATCCCCATCACTAACGATAGCATCAAAAAACTTTGCCAAGAATATGGTGCTACCTATATCGACCTCTACGATGATTTGACTGATATTGCAAACATGAAAATCTCGTACGATGGCACACACCTTACCATGAGTGGTTATCGCACTTGGTGTAATAAAATTGCCCAATACGTGGGTAGTGATTGTGTCTATCCTGCTGATGCCCAAGACGTGAATGGTGGTAATGGCGGTATCGCTGGTATGCGTACCACTTATTTCAATGCTTTGCCCATCAAGGCAAATGATATTCTGATTCTTGGCGAAGATGGTAACGATTGGCACGAATTGCTCCATTCTAACCATGTGAAACAGCGCGGTACAAGTTGGGGATATAAGTCGAACGGCCTTGTCACCCTGCAAAAAATGTTGCAAAGCATCTTTAAAGGACGCAGCGACAATGCAGAACCCAAAATGGTTTGCCTGGTGTTGGGATATAACGAAATTAACAATACAGGTAATGGTTCGAAGACTGTAGATGCGATAGTTGAAAGCTATAAAGCATTTGTGAACAAAGTTCGTGAGTTGGCACCTAACACAGCAATTCGTTTGATGGCAGTTATTCCCTCAGACAATGCAGATGTTAACAAAAATCGCACCATTCCTTTCAACGAAAAGCTACAGGCAATGGCTGCCGAAATGCAGAATGTAACCTATTGCGCAGATTCATATACCCTTTTGGTGGGCGACAATGGCGCAATAAAGGATGCTTATTTTCCCAATTTCTCGGGTGCTCGCTATATGTCGGGTTTGGGCTATGCCAAACTCTCTCAGGCAATGGCAAATGCAATAGGCGATGAGGATGGTGTAACTCCCACAACCGACGAGGAGGCAGTGGAAGGTATTGTTACATTCGATGCACGCAATACTTTGTATAATGCCATTGCTACAGCTGAAAAATTCCCCGTAGGCACTAACGTCGGTCAGTATTTGGCAGCAGATGTAACTCCACTTACTGAGGGCATTAAACAGGGTTATGAACTCTTAGCAAAAGAGTCTGCTACAAACGAAGAACTCAAGCAAAAGGGTGGGTCGTATGCTGAATTGGTAAACAAAGTTTTGCCCAACATCATTAAGCCTACACTCTCAACCGACAAGGAAGAACATTGGTATCAGCTTTATACACCTAATCGTGAGAACAGATTTGCTACTTCATATGGTGATGGTGAAATACTTATGGGTGATACCAAAACGGCTTATGCTAAATCTATGTGGAAGTTTGTAGCACGCACCGACAATACATGGGATATCGTGAATCGTGCTGATGGAACATATATCAACCCAGCTTCTGCCTATAATAATGCTATTAAAACAACTGCAACTAAGCCTGCTAAGGGTTGGACATTGAGCTACTCAAACGCTATTGGTACATTTATTATCTCGAGCGATGATGTAGAGCTTAATCAAACTCAAAGTGGACAAGGTTATAAAATTTATAACTGGAGTGCAGGGAAAAATGGTCAGGATCGTGCAGATGCAGGTTGTCAGTTTACCATTGTAGATGCACCCGCAGTTGAAGAAGAACCAGAGCAGTTCTTGGTGGGTGATTTTGAAATATCTATGTCATCGGGCACCATGAATGGTGGAACTACTAATGGAATTCGATATGGTTCTGTATGGACAAGCACTCGCACGGCACCGCAGTTGAAGTTAGCTATCGGTCCTAATAACATTTGGATTGATAAAACAGATAATGTATCGCTTACTTTGCTAACAGGTGCTGCTAAGTCGGTAGACTATACGCTTAGTGTAACATCTGGTTACGAAATTACTGCAGTTTCAATGAAGGGCGAAGCTTATGCTCCTGCTGAGGGAGATTTACAGATAACTGTAGGTAAAGAATCCCAAACACTTCCTGCAAAAGAATCTAAGTTGTTGCAGTTCAATGGTTTGAAAGATAACAGTATAAAACTGACGGTAGCTGGCGAATTAGCAAAGAACAAGGGCGTTATAGCTCGCGACTTTAAGGTCACAGTGCAGAAGGTGGGATATGTGCCACCTACAAGCATTGCTACAGTGCAGCCCACCACTAAGAACCAACCCACGGTGATTTACGATTTGAGTGGTCGTCGTGTAAAGAACGCAACAAAGGGTGTGTTTATTATCAACGGAAAGAAAGTGATTAAGTAAATCACATAGGCTATTTCAAAATAAGTCAGGTATGTATTGAGGTTTTTACCTTTTTGCATACCTGACTTCTTGTGTAGTAGGGCATCGGCTTTGCAGTTTTAAGAGTTGCTATACGCTTTTTTGCCTCTACATACCCCATGAGCCAAAAAAAAACATTACCTTTGCCCATAACATTGTTTTAAAAAGAATGAGCAACTATATTGTATCAGCACGAAAATACCGTCCCATGAACTTTGATAGCGTGGTGGGACAGCATGCGCTGACCACAACGCTGAAGAATGCCATAGCACAAGGCAAGTTGGCACACGCCTACTTGTTTTGCGGGCCACGCGGAGTGGGCAAAACAACGTGTGCGCGTATTTTTGCAAAAACCATAAACTGTCTTTCGCCAACAGCCGATGGCGAAGCATGTAACGAGTGCGAAAGTTGCCGTGCCTTTAACGAACAACGCTCTTATAACATCCACGAACTTGATGCTGCATCAAACAATGGTGTTGAGGATATTCGCGGATTGATAGAACAAGTGCAGATTCCACCACAGATTGGTAAATACAAGGTGTTTATCATCGATGAGGTGCACATGTTGTCGAAAGCGGCTTTCAATGCTTTTTTGAAAACCTTGGAAGAACCGCCCGCACATGCCATCTTCGTATTAGCAACGACCGAGAAGAATGTGATTCTGCCTACCATCTTGAGCCGTTGTCAAATCTACGACTTCTCACGTATAACGGTGGCAGACACTGTTAGGCACTTAGAGTATGTGGCAGGAAAAGAAGGCATAACCTACGAACCTGAGGCTCTGCATGTAATTGCCGAAAAAGCCGATGGCGGTATGCGCGATGCGCTCTCTATCTTCGACCAGGTGACGAGCTATTGTGAGGGAAATATTACCTACCAAAAGGTAATTGAAGACCTTAACGTGCTTGATTATGACGAATATTTTGGCATGACCGACACATTGCTGAGTGGCGATGTGCCTAAGGCTATGGCAAAATTGAATCATATTCTGTCGAAGGGATTTGAAGCCAATTACTTTATTGGCGGATTGGCATCGCACTTTCGCAATCTATTAATGAGTCGCGACGAGCAAACTTTGCCACTGCTTGATGTGAGTGACCAAGTGCGACAACGCTATCATGAACAGGCAAAACGGTGCGAACCCAAACTGCTGTATCGTGCATTGAAACTTTGCAATGATTGCGATATGCACTACAACGGTGCCCGAAATAAACGTTTGCTGGTGGAACTCACCTTGATAGAGGTGGCACAAGCAGCCACGGGCGATGATGATGCAAGTTGTGGGCGTCGCCCTACGCGACGACTTAAACCCATATTTCAACATTTGGCAGCCGCCGCACCGGCACCCGCTGCACAAAGAACGGCAGTTGCAGCATCAACTTCTGTGACACAGACAACGCCTATAGCACAAACTGCTCAAATGCCTTCAGCAAAAACTCCTGCTACCAACCCGACTGCACAATCTGTTGGTGCTGCGGCAGGTGGAATGAGTCAGGGCACGCTCTCTGCACTAAATGCTGCGGCTTCGCGCTCGACACAATATCGTCAGCGTCCAGCACACACTATGTCGTTGCGACAAATGCAGGCTAATATCCTGACTAAAAATGCTCCTCAGCAATCAGTGAATACACAGGTCGCTACAACTACGACTGCTGCTTCACAACCCATACGAAAGCTCTGTAATATGTTTAACGAAGACCGACTGACTTACTATTGGTTCCGTTATGCACAGCAGCTGCCCAATGATAAGCGTGCTACGATGGGACGCATGAAGGGTATGGCGTTGAAACTGAACACTGAAAATTGGGAGGTTACGGCGGTGGTAGAGAACGAATTGGTGGAGCAGACTATGCGACAAGAGCAGATTTCGCTGATGAACTACCTACGCACACAACTGCGAAACGATTATATTACTCTGAAGTTCGAAATTGTGGCTGACGATGCACCCAAACGTGCATTTAGCCGTGTAGAAAAGTTTAGAGAAATGTTGCAACGTTGGCCAGACCTTGACATGCTACGCAAAGAACTCGACCTTGAGTTGGCTTAATAGTAAGAAATTGTGTAGCGCAAATAAAAATAGATAATCAAATAAAAACTGAAAAATATCGCAATGGGACAAAATCTCCACAAGTATGTCACTGTGGCATACGAACTCTTTACCGACAATGAAAAGGGCATTCACGAACTCGTAGAAAAAGCTCCGGTAGAACATCCTTTCCAATTTATCTCGGGAATGGGTGTGGCGCTCGATACTTTCGAAGAAGAAATTTTGAAATTGGCTGAAGGCGACAAATTCGACTTCGTTCTTCCTAATGCTTATGGCGATTACGAGGAAGAACGCGTGCTTGAACTCCAAAAAGAAATTTTCACTGTAAATGGTAAGTTCGACACAGAAATGATTTATCCAGGTGCTGTTGTGCCTTTGATGAATGCTGATGGTCAGCGTTTTCATGCCTTGGTACTCGAAGTAAAGGATGCAACAGTGATTGTAGACCTTAACCATCCACTCGCAGGTAAAGATCTTCACTTTAAGGGTGAAGTTGTTACTATGCGCGAGGCCTCGAACGAAGAAATTCAGAACTTCGTGAATGCAATGGGTGGTGGTTGTAACTGTGGTGGCGACTGTGAAGGTGGTTGCCATGGTCATGGCGATGGCGAAGGTTGCTGTGGTGGTCATGGCGAGGGTCATGGTCATGGCGAAGGTTGCTGCCATAATCATTGATAAGAACAATTACTACAGAGTTGGCAAATGCGGTTTTACTCCTTTATATATAGGTGTGGGCATTTTGCCAACTTTCTTTTATTCAACGTATGTTACATGAATAACTTGACTAAACTAATACATATTCTATGAATACTTTTGGACAGATATACAAACTCACAACTTTTGGTGAGAGTCATGGTGCTGGCATCGGTGGTGTAATAGATGGGATGCCTGCTGGTATTGAAGTAGATATGGAGTTTTTACAAGCAGAACTCGACCGCCGTAAACCAGGACAGAGTGCATTGACCACAGCACGCAAGGAGGGCGATAAGGTAGAAATCCTCTCTGGAGTGTTTGAGGGCAAAACAACGGGTTGTCCTATTGGTTTTTTAGTGCGTAATGAAAATCAGCATTCAAACGACTACGACAATATGCGGGATGTGTATCGCCCATCTCATGCAGACTTTACGTACCAAACAAAATATGGTATTCGCGACCATAGGGGTGGGGGACGCACTTCGGCACGTGAAACGATTGCACGTGTGGTAGGAGGTGCTTTTGCTAAAATGGTACTCCGACAAAAAGGCATACGTATTACTGCTTATACCTCGCAAGTGGGTAATATTGCGCTTGAGGGCGGGTATAAAGATTACAATTTCGATGAAATAGAAAAGAACCCCGTACGTTGTCCAGACCCTAAGAAGGCAGAAGAAATGGCAAGGCTTATTGAGGAAGTGAAAGCAGACGGCGATACGATAGGGGGCATTATAACGGGGGTAATTGAAGGTTGCCCCGTAGGTCTAGGTGAACCTGTATTCGATAAACTACATGCGCAATTAGGTGCTGCCATGTTAGGCATTAATGCGGTGAAGGGCTTTGAATATGGTGAGGGGTTTGCCGGTGTTACAGCACGTGGTAGTGAGCAAAACGATGTCTTCGTGTCTGGAGCAGAGAATGGTATTCGCACACTTACCAATCATAGTGGAGGTATTCAAGGTGGATTGAGCAATGGACAAGATATTTATTTCCGTGTAGCTTTTAAACCTGTAGCTACTTTATTGCGCGAACAAAACACTGTAAATAAAGACGGAAAGGCGGTGGTATTGAAAGCTCGTGGTCGACATGATCCATGTGTGTTGCCTCGTGCCGTACCCATCGTTGAGGCCATGGCTGCGATGGTTATTCTCGATAATTTTATGCTTAATAACATACATAAGTGTTAAAAATCGGATTTTTGCAAACTTTTCTTGTCAAAATCTTGATTTTTCAGTTTAGATGTTATATATTTGCATCATGAAGTTGTCGTGATGATAACGCTATTAAATAGTTTAGTTAAGTCTAGTTTAGTTTTTGTGTTGGTTAATGGAGGCTCGTGGAGACGATGCCTCCATTAATTTCTTTGTGATAATAGACCTAAAAAA
>ERZ1026884.343-NODE-343-length-32029-cov-6.963502_pt1 | contig 32029 bp, 28 predicted proteins | sample MGYA00380172_ERZ1026884 | MGnify/ENA primary metagenome ERZ1026884 (study PRJEB33269, sample SAMEA4719808) | human gut metagenome | biome: human-associated habitat; feature: organic feature; material: feces | place: Cameroon | collected 2013-10 ... | reverse complement strand
ATAAATATCTTTCTTTTATTAACAAGGTATTTTTGGTTGTACATATTGGATTTCTTCTTTTATTTGCAAATTTAAAAATCAACTTTATGGTTTATTTTAATTTAGGAAGCATCCTTTTTTACACACTGGCTTTTTTTATGCTGCAAAAATTCAAAATACATTTGTATGTCTACCTCGCTTCCATTGAAATTCTCCTACATATGTCGGCTGCGACACTTTGCGTGGGGCTTGGCTGCAATTTTCAGTTATGTCTGTTCGGCGTGATTTTGTTTTTCTTTATTATAGAATGTATCCTTCCGGACAAGAAGAAATCCATAACACCCGTGTTGATTCTGAGCAGTCTTTACTCCGTTGCCATCGTTGCCTTATACGTGGCTGGAAACCGGATTTCACCTTTTTATCCCCTTTCCCTGACGGAAACAGGTATCCTGGCAGTCGTAATCGTAATTTTTGTACTCCTGCTGATCATTACTTCCATGCTTTTCTTACTCCGGTATATGGTTCATGAGGAAGAAAAACTTACTAAAAAAGCAGAATACGATGCCCTGACAGGTATTCCGAACCGTTTTTTTATGATGGACGAGATTCAAAAACTTTTTATCGAAAATGGACAAAAGGATTACTATCTTGCCATGATCGATATCGACAATTTCAAAAACATCAACGATACCTACGGACACAACACCGGGGATGACGCATTAAAAATTCTTGCAAAAACCATCATCCTGCAGGCACAGAAACATGGATTTAAATACTGCCGCTGGGGCGGTGAAGAATTTCTTCTTCTGGGGAAATGCCGTTCGGGTGAAATTCCAAAAGATATCCTTGAAGAACTCCGCAGCGCAATCAGTTCCAACTGTGTGCGGACATCAAGAGAAAGTTTCCGCTATACCGTAACCATCGGTGCCGGAAAATACACTTCCGGTCAGTCGGCAAAAGAGTGGCTTGATTTTGTAGACAAACAGCTCTATAAAGGAAAGCGTTCCGGAAAAAACCAGGTCGTATGTTCATAAAAAGAACTGTCACAAAGCAGGAAATGAATTTTTCTTTTCCTGTTTGTAACAGTTCTTTTGTGATTCTTTATTTAATCAGCATAGCATCGCCAAAGCTAAAGAAACGATATCTTTCTTTTACAGCGATCTCATACGCATGAAGCACATGCGCCCGTCCTGCGAGTGCCGATACCAGCATCACAAGCGTTGACTGTGGCAGATGGAAGTTGGTAATCAGGGCATCAATCACTTTAAACTGATACCCCGGATAAATAAAGATTTCCGTCCAGCCGCTGGTCTCATGCAGCCGTCCGTTTTCATCTGCGGCGGCTTCGAGCGTACGCGTACTGGTGGTGCCGACCGCAATCACCCGGTGTCCGCTTTCCTTCGCACGGTTGATCTTATCCGCAGCTTCCTGTGACACCATATAAAATTCCGAATGCATATGGTGATCTAATACATTATCTACTTTGACCGGACGGAACGTGCCAAGTCCGACATGCAGGGTTACTTCTGCGATATCGACTCCCATATCCTTTACTTTCTGCAGCAGTTCTTTCGTAAAATGAAGCCCTGCTGTCGGGGCAGCGGCAGATCCGTCATACTTTGCATATACGGTCTGATAGCGGTTTTTATCTTTCAGCTGATGCGTAATATATGGCGGCAGCGGCATCTGTCCCAGCTGATCCAGAATCTCTTCAAAAATTCCGTCATAATGGAACTGAATCAGACGGTTTCCTTCTTCTACTACATCCACGACTTCTGCCGTCAGAAGCCCGTCTCCGAACACAAGTTTTGTGCCCGGTTTTGCTTTTTTCCCCGGTTTTACGAGTGTCTCCCAGATATCATTTTCCTTGCGTTTTAACAAAAGTACTTCGATTTTTGCCTGTGTGTCCTCTTTCACTCCGAACAGACGTGCCGGAATCACCTTTGTGTTGTTGATCACCAGACAATCACCCGGGTGAAGATATTCCAAGATATCCGTAAAATGTCGGTGTTCCACGTCCCCGGTCTGACGGTCAAGCACCATCAGCCGGGAGCTGGAACGATCCTCCAGAGGGTCCTGGGCGATCAGTTCCTCCGGCAGATCATAGTCATAATCTTTTACATTCATTCCTTCTGTCATGATTAACCTCTCAACTGGATTCCGATATTTTTCAGTCCGCTTAAGATTTTATCCATAGCACCCGTAATATCGCTCTCTTCCAGATTCTTGTCTTTTCCGCGGAACTTCAAAGAGTATGCGACAGACTTAAAGCCTTTTTCAATCTGCTCTCCTTCGTATACATCAAATAACTCATAATTTTCCAGATACTTACCACCGTTTTCCTCGAATACTTTCTCGATATCACCTACCAGAATATTCTTTGGAACAACCATGGACAAGTCACGGGAAGAAACCGGGAAGTTGGTAATTCCCTCATATTTATAATCAAAGGATGCACGGGATACAATCTCCGGCATATCAATCACTGCAATATATACGCGCTCTTTGATGGCATAATTTGCAGCAACCGTTGGATGAACCTCTCCGAGATATCCGATCACAGCTCCCTCATATACGATAGCCGCCTTGCGTCCCGGGTGCAGGAACGGAAGCTCGGCATGTGGATCATACTGTGCCTTCTTGCGAAGACCTGTCTGGTATAAGAGTTCCTCGATCACACCCTTCATGGTAAAGAAATCACCGTCTCCGTACATACCAAACGTCAGCTGCATACGTTCTTCCGGAAGTTCCGTCAACGGAAGCTGCTTCGGAAGATAGATATTTCCCATCTCGTACAGGCGTACATCTTTGTTTCTGCGTCCAAAGTTCGTAGACAGGGAAGTCAGCATTCCGTTCAGTGGCAGCGTACGCATAATGGAATAATCTTCCCCAAGCGGATTGGAAATCACAACCGTTTTACGCCACTTGGAATCCTCCGGAATCAGTAATTTGTCAAATACTTTCGGACTCTCGAAAGAATAAGTCATTGCCTGTGAAAAACCACAGAACTCTGCAATCTCACGTGCCTTTTCTTCCATACGCAGCTTAAAGCTCTTTCCTCCGGCAGTGGATTCTCCGCTCGGAAGAGAAGTTCCGATCTTGTCATAGCCGTAGAAACGTGCTACTTCCTCTGCCATATCTGCGTCACAAAGCAGATCCTGTCTCCAGGACGGAACAAGAATCTCATTCGTTGCTTCGTCATATCCCAGATCTATTTTTTTGAAATATCCGATCATATCCCCGGCCGGAATATCCGTTCCCAAAAGCTTATTGTACTTGTCCGGTTCGAACGGAATCTTTACGCCCTCACGCTTCACAGGATAAATGTCAACGGCTCCACCTACAACCTCGCCGACGCCTAACTCTTCTACCAGCTGGCAGGCACGGTTCATTGCTTCCATGGCAAGATTTGGATCTAAGCCTTTTTCAAACTTAGCTGAGGCATCGGTACGCAGTCCGATGCGCTTTCCGGATTTGCGGATATTGGTTCCATCAAAGCATGCTGCCTCAAATAACATGGTTGTTACATGGTCGGTAATCATGGAATTTTCTCCACCCATGATACCGGCAATGCCTACTGCTTTTTTTGCATCACAGATCATCAGTACATTTTCATCCAGCTGACGTTCCTGTCCGTCCAGCGTCACAAATTTTTCACCTGCAGCTGCACGGCGGACAATAATCTCTTTTCCTTCAATCGTATCCAGATCATAGGCGTGCATCGGCTGTCCGTATTCTTCCATCACATAATTCGTAATATCTACAAGATTATTGATCGGACGGATTCCATGTGCACGAAGACGTTCCTGCATCCACTTCGGAGATGGGGCAAACTTAATATTCTTTACAACTCTTGCCGTGTAACGGCTGCAAAGATCCTGATCCTTTACCGATACCTTGATGTAATCATTGACATCTTCGTTATTTCCGGTTTCTGTTACGACAGGAGGTACAAATTCCTTATGGAACGTGGCTGCTGCCTCACGCGCAATGCCGAGTACGGAAAAACAGTCTACACGGTTGGATGTAATCTCATATTCGACAACGCTGTCATCCAGTCCTAAATAAGCAACCGCATTTTCTCCGACAGGTGCATCCTCGTCAAAGATATACAGTCCGTTCTCCGGTGCGTCCGGGAACATTTCACGGTTCGAACCGAGTTCCTCAATCGAGCACATCATGCCAGAAGACTCAACCCCGCGAAGCTTTCCTTTTTTAATTTTGATTCCACCAGGAGTTTTTGTTCCATCATGTCCTCCTGCGACACGTCCGCCATCTAAAACAACCGGAACTTTTGCCCCTTCAAATACGTTTGGTGCACCGGTCACAATCTGCAGCGTTTCGCTTCCAACGTTTACCTGGCAGATGACAAGTTTATCGGCATCCGGGTGTTTTTCAATCTTTGTAACCTGTCCGACGACGATCTTGTCAAGATCTGCATCGAGCTGCTCATATCCCTCAACTTTTGATCCGGAAAGTGTCATGGCATCGACATACTCCTGCACGCCGCAGTCAAGTCCCGGAACTAAAGCTTTGATCCATTTTAATGATGTATTCATTCTTTTTCTCCTCCTAGAACTGTTTTAAGAAACGATCGTCATTCTCATACAGCAGACGCATATCGTCAATCTCATATTTCAACAGGGTAATACGCTCCAGACCGATACCAAATGCAAAGCCGGAATATTCTTCCGGATCAATACCGCTCATACGAAGCACTCTTGGATGTACCATTCCACAGCCAAGGATTTCGATCCATCCCTCACCTTTGCAGAAACGGCATCCTTTTCCGCCACATTTAAAACAGGAAACATCCATCTCGGCCGATGGCTCCGTAAATGGGAAATGATGCGGACGGAATTTTACTTTTGTTTCTTTTCCAAACAACTTCTGTACAAACTGGGTCAGTGTTCCCTTTAAGTTAGAAAACGTGATTCCCTTGTCAATGACCATTCCCTCAATCTGATGGAAAGAAGGCGAATGGGTCGCATCCACTTCATCCGCACGGAACACACGTCCCGGTGCGATCATACGGATCGGAGGTTTCTTCTGCTCCATCACACGCACCTGAACCGGTGAAGTCTGTGTACGCAGCAGGATCTTATCATTGATGTAGAAGGTATCCTGCTCATCTTTTGCCGGATGGTTTGCCGGAATATTTAATGCTTCAAAGTTGTAATAATCGTATTCCACTTCCGGTCCTTCTACAACTTCATATCCCATACCGGTAAAAATACGCTCTACCTCTTCAAGTACCATGGTATTCGGATGACTGTGTCCCACACGGTTTTTCTTTGCCGGAAGGGTAACGTCAATCACTTCATTTTCCAGACGATGTTCAAGCTCCGCAGCCTCGAGTTTTTTCTTCATCTCATCAAGTTTGTTCTCAATTTCCTGACGGGTTTCATTTACCCACTGTCCCACCTTCGGGCGATCCTCCGGTGCAACCTCTTTCATACTCTTTAATACGGCGGTGAGTTCCCCTTTCTTTCCAAGAACGGCGACACGCACATCGTTGAGTTTTGCAAGTCCGTCAGAATTTTCAATCTGTGCTATTGCATTTTCTCTGATTTTCTGCAATTTTTCTTTCATGGTACTCTCCTTTTACATATTTTCTTTCATAATAATTGTTTTTACGCAATTTTCTACTGTGGAACCGGAACTGTTTTCTGGCATAAAAAAATCCCTGCTATGCATAATTGCATATCAGGGACGAAAAATTCCGCGTTACCACCCAGATTCCCATATCCTGTATCTATATGGGCTCTCATTCTGCTTAACGTGCAGTGACCGTCGCAGGCTAAAAATCCTTGTGTTCACCTGCGCAGCTCCTGTGGGAAAATTCACATGCTGGCGTATCATAAGGAAGCTTACAGCCGATGACTTCCTCTCTCTGTATGTCGTTCAGATGCTACTGACACATTCATTGCTTTTTACACATTTTTCATTCTACCACAGTCTCCTTTTATGTGTCAAGATCAAAGACATTGGTAAATGTAACATCCTTAAAATAAAATCCGAGAATTTCCTGCCATTTCTTTCCTTCTTTCCCCATGGCGTCCGCACCGTACTGGCTCATTCCGATTCCATGCCCGAATCCGCCTCCGGTCAGCACGATGGTTCCTTTTTTCTGACTTTTTATTTCAAAACACGCACTCGGGACGGAAGAGGCACGATGTTTATTGGTTCCGTCTGCAAGATCAAGATCCAGCAGATACTTTCCGAGTGCATACCGGATTTCATTTTCCTTTTCGATCGTCCGCTCTCCTTTTTCAAAAACCATGGTAAGAGACAGTACATATCCGGAAGTGCTTCGTTTATTGACTTTCAGTTTTTTCAGTTTTCCATATGTTTCATCCATGCCCAGCTTTGCCGACAGGGTAGCCGTCCATCGGAAATACGGGGAATTTTCATCATAGGCATCCGCTTTTGCTGTAATAAATTTATGAAAGGCTTTATCCGAAGACAGATCTTTTGTCTTTTCCCTGGTATGGTTTTCCGCCAGCAGATATCCCGGAGATGCGGCATTCCATACTTCCAGATTTTCAGAATATCCCGGGGAAGTGGAATAATAATAACAGTCCGCAAGTTTTCCTTTGTACGTCATCACCATACCTGCGGTATCCGCCACAGCCTGATCTGTCACTTCATAGGAAGTTGTTGCATGATAGGCCTGATAGGCAATGGAATCATCCAGATTTGCTCCGTACCGGGCATAAGTATCGTTTTTCATCTGCCCGTATGTAAATGTGCGCGCACATACCGCCTGTGCTTTTAAGGCTTCATAGGAAAAAGATAATGGCATTTCCGAAGGCAGAACATAACGAATATAATCTTCCATCGGAATTTCATTGATCAGGACATATCCCTTTTTTTCCTTCCGGAAAATCAGATCTCCCTCGTACCCGGAACCATACGGGTTTCCGTTTTTATCACATCGATACAAAAGGCCACCGGTATCCGGAGAAATTTTTATCTCTTTTCCCGTTTTTTCCCCCTTCAGAAGTTTTTCTGCATCTGTTACGGTGTCCTTCTTCCCTTTATTTCCATCCACGGTATAGGCATCCCCGCTGCAAACAAAAAGACTGGCATATGTATTTTCTTTTCCGTTTTTGAGCAGCACACGGACCTTTTCTGCCATGTCCTCCTGATAGCTTACAAGTGCACAGGCTTTCTGCTCTGCAACAACCAGTTCCACTTTGGAATTTCCTACAACAAGATCTGAAATCTTTCCCTGACGGACAGGAATTTTTGCATGTCCGGAACTTGCCACAAGATAAACCGGCAGATCTTTTTCTGCCAAAAGCGGTTCATATCCCTCTATCTGAACACTTTTTGAGGAATAACTTGTCAGAACCCCCTTGATCGTTGAAGGTTTCGCATAAATTTTAGTAACCTTTCCCTTCGTCAGTTCAATATCCGCAACCCCCGTATATTTTTTCTCCGGCTTTCCCTCCGCAAAATAGGTTTCTCCCCGATATAATACAATGATATCCTTTTCTTCACTCTTTAAGATATATGCATTGCTGAGCATCCCGGAAACGGAACGGTCAAATGTTTCTTCTTTTTGATCTTTCCCTGCCGTTTTGGAAAGACGGGATACCAGAATTAAAGTGATCGCAACGGTAATTACCGCAAGCAGCAGAATCAGAATCCCCATCATCTTCATTTTGTCTCTTTTTTTCATGAAGCACTCTCCGTTTTTATTAATTCATCTGTCATTGACACAAAATAAGGAGCCACCGTTCTCCGGCAGCTCCCCTTCTCTTTTGTACGCTATAACATTCTTTGGTATATAATAAATTCTTTGGTATCTTAATATTAAATACTTTTTCTTTGGTATGTTACCCAAAATGCCGGTTCCTGCAATTTAGACTCCTAGCCAATGCTAGGTGGGCGACCGCAGTTTCCCTTCTGTCTTCCGCTGACTGTGGCGGCCTGACATCCAGAAAAATCATATAGGAATCCCGTTTAAAGTAAATGTAGGTTCTAAATAGCAAGAGTTGTCGTACATTTCAGGCATCTCTTTCTGCCGTCTTTTATGCGATACCGCATCCGGCAACTTTCTCTTTTGTACTGCACTTATTATACTTTATTTTTACCTGAATTTCAAGGTCTGATTCTATGTACTTTTTTCCATTTCCGCATACTGCTTTAAGGAAAAAATTTGTCTTTTATTTTACGCATTCCGCTTACAAATGCAAACAATGCTGCCAAAAATGCACCAAGTTCCACATATGTCCAGATGCGTCCGAGCGTAATCACCTTAGTATCACATAAAATTCCGATTGCTCCCACAACAACCGCTACCGCCGCAAATCCATACAGCCACGGTGTTATTCCCCGGATATACGCCTCGGGATCTTTACACTTCTTAATTTCTTCTTTCGGGACAACCAGGTCACTGATCTGTCCGCTTTTTTTCATTTTTGCAGCAGAAACAGCCAGATAAATGCCTACAAAAACGATCACAATATCCATAAGTAAAATTGTTTTCATGATTTTTCCTCCTGTTTTATAGTATCACACACGAAAAAACTTTTTACCATCGGCAAAAATAGTCAAATTTCATTGATTATTTTATACATTTATAGTAAAATATACTTAATATGTAACAAAAAGGAGAATGTATATGCGCATTGAGGACACTACAATTTTAATTACTGACGATTCGATTCTTGCACGTAAACAGTTAAAGGACATCATTTCCACTCTCGGCACTCCGGTATTCGTGGAAGCCACCGATGGACAGAGTGCGATTGACAAATATAAAGAAGTACATCCGGATCTGGTATTTCTTGACATTGTTATGCCAAAAAAAGACGGCAATGATGCCATCCGTGATATTATGGAATTTGATCCGGAAGCTACAATCATCATCGCTTCTTCTGTCGGAACACAGTCCCAGCTGAAAAATGCACTGGAAGCGGGCGCAAAAGATTTCATTCAAAAGCCACTGGACAAGGAACAGGTGCTTGCTGTCGTTAAGCGCTTCCTGGAAGGGAGATAATCGTTATGTATACACAATTTTTTGGAAATTATCTGCTTGCCAACGGATATGTTACCCGTGATCAGCTGTTTTCAGCGATGCGTCAGGAAGCAGATCAGCATATGAAACTTGGTACCCTTGCCCTTCATGCCGGATACATGAATGCAGCCCAGGTAGATGATGTTGTCATTCACCAGACCCACCAGGACAATCGTTTCGGTGAGCTGGCGATTCAGCTCGGATACCTGACCGAAGCCCAGGTGGAAGAACTGTTAAAACAGCAGACCCCTGCCTTCCTTTCTCTTGGACAGGTTCTTTTGGATGAAGGAGTTCTGACAAACACCGATTTCGAACAGATCATACAGGATTACCGTTCCAAAAACGGCATGGAAGATGAAGAAAGCCTTATCGAGCGCCGGAAAAATATCCAGCAGTTGTTTGAAAACTTTTTTTCATCAACCGACGCTGCTCTTTCGGAAAAAGGACATATGTTTATCGAGCTTTTATTTAACGATTTTATCCGTTTTATCGGTTCCGATTACACACCGCTTTCCGTGGAAGAAGTCACAGAGGCTTCCATTGCCTGTTGTGTAAAGCAGGAAATTCATGGTGACTATGCGATTAACACCTATATTTCCATGGATCTGGACACGGCGATTTCCTTTGCTACCCGCTATGTCCATGAGCAGTTCCATTCTTACGATGAATACGTTCAGGCTTCTCTGGAGGATTTTGTGAATCTGCAGAACGGATTATTCATTGTAAATGTATCAAACACCTCTAACACAGAGTTAACACTCGGTGCTCCAGAGCATATTACCGTTTCCCCGATTCAGTTTTCAGGACGCACCTTGCATATCCCGGTTCTGTATACGTTTGGAACGATTGATTTTTATATGGAACGTGTTTCCATTAAAGAATAAAATAGGATTTTCCTTAAAGTAAAATGCCATAAAAAACGTCTGCCACAAGGCAGACGTTTTTATGTTTCCACTATAATACTTTAGAAAGGAACTCGCACAAACGTGGATTTTCCGGGTGGGAGAAAAATTCCTTCGGTGTATTCTCCTCCTGAATCTGTCCTTCATTGATGAACATTACACGGCTTGCCACTTCCCGGGCAAATCCCATCTCATGTGTGACAACCACCATCGTCATTCCATCTCTGGCAAGTTCTTTCATAATCTCAAGTACTTCTCCTACCATTTCCGGATCAAGTGCAGAAGTCGGCTCATCAAACAACATCACATCCGGATTCATGGCAAGTGCACGTGCAATCGCAATCCGCTGCTTTTGCCCGCCGGAAAGCATGGCCGGATAGACATCCGCTTTATCCGCCAGTCCCACACGAACCAGCAGTTCATCTGCCCGCTTAGAAGCTTCTTCTTTTGTCATCAGTCCGGTCTGAACCGGAGCAAGCATAATGTTTCCTTTCACCGTATAATTCGGGAAAAGATTAAACTGTTGGAATACCATACCGATTTTCTGGCGCATTTTATTGATATCAACCGAAGCATCTGTAATATCCGTTCCCTCAAAGAGAATGGAACCAGATGTCGGTTCTTCCAAAAGATTCATAGAACGTAAAAATGTAGATTTTCCACAACCGGACGGGCCGATAATCGCAACAACCTCACCCTGGGAAATGGTCGTCGATATTCCATTTAATACCTTAACATCATCAAAGGATTTACAAAGATCTTTTACTTCGATCAAAACATTTTTCTTATCGCTCATTTGTCCGCAACCTCGTTTCCAGTTTGTGTACACCTGCTGTAAGGATCATTACCAGTACCAGATAAATGGCGGCAACTCCAAGCAGCGGAAGAAACGCATCATACGTCTGGCTACGAATAAGGTCTCCTCCTTTTGTCAGATCTGGAATTGCAATATATCCACTGATGGAGGTTTCCTTCAAAAGTGTGATAAATTCATTTGCCAGAGCCGGAAGAACATTTTTAAATGCCTGTGGAAGAATAATCAGGCGCATGGTCTGTCCGTAATTCAAGCCCAGACTACGTCCGGCTTCAAATTGTCCCTCATCGACCGACATAATACCGGAACGGACAATTTCTGCAACATAAGCTGCAGAATTTAACCCGAAGGCAATGACTGCAACTAAAATCTTATTATCCAGCGCAACCAGAATAATATAATACATGATTAACAGCTGCACCATGGTAGGAGTTCCCCGCCATATGGTCAGATATACTTTACAGATGACATTTAAGATCTTTAACCCGCCATGTTTATCATGGGTAGACCGGACAATTGCAACTAAAAATCCCAGTACAATTCCTAAGATAACTGCAAGCGCTGTAATCAGTAATGTATTTTCCAATCCACGCAGCAGGTACAGGTAACGATCACTTTCTATAAAATCCTGTTGAAATTTTGCAATAAAATCACTCACTGTTTATCCTCCGAAACAAATTATTTGTTTCTTACAACGATTACCTGACAAGCCTTTGTATAGGTATCCGTAAAGTCAATATTTTTCTTACGATCCTCAGTTACCGTGATTCCGGCAGCACCAAAATCCGCTTTTCCGGAAGATACCGCTGCGATGATCGCATCAAACTCCATATCTTCAATCTTCAGCTCATATCCGAGTTTATCACAGATTGCTTTTGCAATATCTGCATCAATTCCTACAATCTGATCTCCGTCATAATATTCGTATGGCTCAAACTGCGCATTGGTTGCCATAGTAAGTGTTCCGTTTGGATACTCGGTTCCGTCCGGTGTCTCATATGGATGCTTTCCAACCTCGTCCCCGATATAATTACTGGTGATGGAATCAATGGTTCCGTCCTTTTGCAGTTCTTCAATCGCACTGTTAAATTTATCGGTCAGATCCGAATTGCCTTTGGCAATACAGATGGCATACTCTTCCGGATCAAACGTATCGGATAAAATCTTTAAATCATCATTTTTTTCAACAAAAGCTTCTGCCGGCTGCTGATCAATGATTACACAGTCAATCTTTCCTGTTTTTAATGCCTGAATGGCATCTGCGCCTTTATTGTAACGTTCTACCGTACTGCCATCATTCTTTTCATACTCTGTGGCATCCGAATCTCCGGTTGTACCGAGCTGTACTCCGATTTTTTTACCCGGAAGATCATCTCTGGAGTTCACACTGTTGGCAGGTACGGATGAACCGCAGCCTGCTGTTGCAGCTGCCATGGCAGAAACAAGTAAAAGCGAAATCAATTTCTTTTTCATAATCTTTGTCCTCTTTTCATATGTATTTTAAACACCAAGGAATTTTTTAACAACCTGTGGCATTTCTTCCACTTCACATACCGTATCATGAAGTACCGGTGCGGTACGAATCTCTTCGATCGCCTGTGGAACTTTGACATTTCCGATTCTGGAAAGCTCATCTACCAGCTCAAAGTCACCCATAGCATCATATTTCGGATCAATCGCATCCATAACGCTTCGGGTAAACTTAAACGGACTTGCCGTGCTGGCAATCACGGTCTTTGTCTCGGTATCCCCGGTATCCTTCTTATACTTATCGTATACCCCTGCCGCAACTGCTGTATGGGTATCAATGATATATCCGGTATCCTCATATAATTTTTTGATGGTCTTTGCAGTCTCTTCCTCGCTTGTATAATTTCCGTAGAAATCAGCAAGTTGCGCACGCATCTCGTCTGTGATTGCATATTTTCCGTCTGTGGAAAGTTCTTCCATCATCTTTGTATTCTTTTCTGCGTCGTTTCCGGCAATACGGTAAATCAGACGCTCCAGATTGGAAGAAATCAGAATATCCATGGATGGAGAACTTGTAAGAATGAAATCACGGTTTCTGTCGTATGTTCCGGTGGAGAAGAAATCATACAATACTTTGTTCTCATTGGATGCACAGATCAGTTTTGCAATTGGAAGTCCCATATTCTTTGCATAAAAAGCAGCAAGGATATTTCCGAAATTTCCGGTTGGAACAACAACGTTGATCTTTTCATCTTTTGCAATTGCACCATTTTTATATAATTTTGCATATGCATATACATAATATGCCACCTGAGGAATCAGACGTCCGATATTGATGGAATTTGCAGATGAGAACTGATAACCTGCAACATCAAGTTCTGCTTCAAGTGCAGTATCATTAAACATCTTCTTCACACCAGTCTGTGCCTGATCAAAGTTTCCGTGGATTCCAACCACACAGGTATTTGCACCTTTCTGTGTGATCATCTGCTTTTCCTGGATCGGGCTGACACCGTTCTTCGGATAAAATACAACAATCTTTGTGCCTTCCACATCTGCAAATCCTGCAAGGGCAGCTTTTCCGGTATCTCCGGATGTCGCTGTTAAAATAACAATATCATTTTTCACCTGATTTTTTCTTGCAGAGGTAATCAAAAGATGTGGCAGAATGGAAAGTGCCATATCCTTAAATGCAATTGTCGGACCATGGAACAGTTCCAGATAATAAGCACCGTCCGCATCTACCAGCGGTGCGATCTCCGGCGTATCAAATTTGCTGTCGTATGCTTTTTTGATACAATCCTTTAACTCATCTTCTGTAAAATCCGTAAAGAAACGGCTCATGACTTCATAAGCAGTCTCCTGATAGGACATATCTGCAAGTGTATCCATCGGGACATCCAGTGCCGGGATACGCTCCGGTACAAAAAGTCCTCCATCATCTGCCAGACCCTTTAAAATTGCCTGGGATGCAGTCAGTTTTACTTTATCATTTCTGGTGCTTGAATACATTAATTCCATTTTTTCTTCCTCATTTTACAAAAATTTAATCATAACGTTTCTCGTACATTATAGGTAAAAAAGTGGGTGGTGTCAATGAATTTCCTATGTTATACTACTAAAATAACCTGTCAGGGCGAAAGGAGAATTTATGTTAACCGGTGTATATCTTGCGACAAAAAAAGACAAAACCGTATACTATCGCTCCAATATTACGCACAAAGGCCGTCATATCAGCCTCGGAAGCTTCTCCACGGAAGTTCAGGCACATCAGGCATACACTGCCGCCTGCGAGCTGTTATCCGGTACAGAAACCATCGATGAGGCATTTTACCGGACCAACCAGCTTGCCTTTGAAAAAATTGTTTCGCTGATCAATTTCCGGGATAATCATATGTATATTCCTACCCCCATCTATCTGCGCAAAAATTATTTCAGTTATTATCTGAGTATTCACCGGGAGTTAAAATTTGACATTGATGACCTCTTCTATTACAGCAGCCACCGGATTCTGACACGCCAGGGACATCTGTATGTCAATCACTATGGAATGCAGCTTACGCTTCTCGGCCGCTACGGCATCAAAACCCATGCGGTAAACGGCAGGGATTTTTGTTTTGTCAACGGCGATGAAAATGATTTCCGCTACTCAAACCTCAAAATCATCAATCCGTATTTTGGTGTTGAACGCATCGACAAAAACGGAACCGAACACTATAAAGTACGTATCCATATCCACGGCAACATCACTGTCGGTAATTACACAAATGCGATTGATGCGGCAATTGCCTATAACAAAGCCGTAGATTTGGCGCATCAGGCCGGCATATCAAAAAATTTTCCGGAAAACTATATCGAGGAGCTGTCTGCTTCGTCCTATGCCGATATTTACCAGCAGATTTCCCTTTCTCCTAAATATCTTTCTTACCTAAAAGGACTTCCCCGCAAATAAGGGAAGTCCTCTCTGACATCTTTTTATTATTTCTGGTTGATATAATTGACAAGACCTTCGCAGTCAATAATCTTCTGCATAAATGGTGGAAATGCCTGTCCCTGGAATTTCTTTCCGGTTGTCACATCTGTGATGATTCCGGAATCAAAATCTACTTCCACCTCATCCCCTGCCTGTATTTCCTTTGCGGCCTGTGGGCACTCAATGATCGGCAAACCGATATTGATGGCATTCCGGTAAAAGATTCTGGCAAATGTCTCAGCAATGACACAGCTGACACCGGATGCCTTGATGGAAATCGGTGCATGCTCACGGGAAGAACCACATCCAAAGTTTTTATTAGCTACAATAATATCTCCCACATGTACATTTTTTACGAAATCTTTATCGATATCTTCCATACAGTGTGTGGCAAGTTCTTTCGGATCGGAAGAATTCAAATATCTTGCCGGAATGATAACATCCGTATCTACGTTATCGCCATATTTAAATACACTACCATGTGCTGCTTTCATTTCTTATCTGACCTCCTTTTTCTCCGGCATCTTCTACATTACTTCCGCCGGGCCTGAAATCTTTCCGGTGATGGCACTTGCCGCTGCAACCGCCGGGCTTGCAAGATATACTTCCGAATCTACATGTCCCATACGTCCGACAAAGTTACGGTTTGTTGTGGATACACAGCGCTCGCCTTCTGCAAGTACTCCCATATATCCGCCAAGACACGGTCCACAGGTCGGTGTACTTACGATTGCACCTGCTTCGATAAAGATCTTAAGAAGTCCCTCTTCCATGGCATCCAGATAAATCTGCTGGGTTGCCGGGATTACAATCACGCGGAGTCCTTTGGCTACTTTCTTTCCTTTTAAGATTTCTGCAGCTGTACGAAGATCTTCCATACGTCCGTTTGTGCAGGAACCAATCACAACCTGATCAATTTTCACATCGCCCACTTCATCAATCGTACGTGTGTTATCCGGCAGATGTGGGAATGAAACGGTTGACTTTAAAGTTGAAAGATCAATCGTATATTCTTCGTCATACTCTGCATCCGCATCTGCTTCATATTCCACGAACGGTCTCTTGGAATGTTCTTTCATGTATGCACGGGTCAGATCGTCTACCGGGAAAATACCGTTCTTTCCACCGGCCTCAATTGCCATGTTTGCGATGGTAAAACGGTCATCCATGGAAAGGTATTTGATTCCTTCCCCAACAAATTCCATGGATTTATAAAGGGCTCCATCCACACCGATCATTCCGATGATATGAAGAATCACATCTTTTCCGCTGATCCACTTATTTGGCTTTCCAACGATATTAAATTTGATTGCAGACGGCACTTTAAACCATGCTTTTCCGGTAGCCATGCCGGCTGCCATATCTGTACTTCCCACACCAGTAGAAAATGCACCAAGTGCACCGTATGTACATGTATGGGAATCTGCACCGATAATCACATCTCCCGCAACCGTAAGTCCTTTTTCCGGAAGGAGTGCATGCTCTATTCCCATCTCACCTACATCAAAATAGTTTGTAATATCATTTTTGCAGGCAAACTCACGTACGCATTTGCAATGCTCTGCGGATTTAATGTCCTTATTTGGAGCAAAGTGATCCATCACAAGTGCGATTTTATCTTTGTGAAATACACCCTCTACATTCATTTTTCCGATTTCATGAATTGCAACCGGAGAAGTAATATCATTGCCCAGAACCAGATCCAGGTCTGCCTCGATCAGCTGTCCGGCACTGACAGAAGGCAGGCCTGCATGTGCTGCAAGAATCTTCTGAGTCATTGTCATTCCCATGGATAATTCCTCCTTTAATATCTTAAACTACTATGATTTTAGCACAGATTATTTCATAATCCTAATACATAATAAACATATTTACCATAACTATATTTTATGATATAATGATTTATTATAATAAACGGAGGCAATAATGAATCAGAATTTATCTTCTTACTGGATTTTTTATACGGTTGCCAATGCCGGAAATATTTCCAAGGCAGCCAAAGAACTCTACATCAGCCAGCCTGCCATCAGCAAATCCATTCAGAAACTGGAAGAAAATTTAGGATGCAAACTGTTTTCCCGCAGTTCCCGCGGCGTTGTACTGACGGACGAGGGCCAGTTACTTTATGGACATGTAAAGGAAGCCTTTGAAACACTGACACTTGGGGAAGACAAATTAAAACGCTCCATCGATCTTGGTGTCGGTCACCTGCAGATCGGTGTCAGTTCCACACTCTGCAAATTTGTGCTTCTGCCCTATCTGAAAGAATTCATACGGCAGAATCCGCATATCAGTATTTCCATCAACTGTCAGTCGACCAACGAAACGCTTGATCTGCTGGATGAAAATAAAATTGACATCGGTCTGATTGGAAAGCCGGATAATCTCAAAAACATCAATTTTTACTATCTGGACAACATTGAAGACATTTTTGTAGCCAATCCGGACTATCTCTCAAATCTGAAAAAAAGAGGGATTACCAGAGATTCCATCCTTGGCAATTCCACACTTATGCTTTTGGATAAGCATAACATGACGCGGCAGTATATTGACGATTATCTGCAGGACAATCATATTTCCGTAGCGGAATCCATTGATATCTCGAACATGGATCTTTTAATTGATTTCGCAAAGATCGGTGTCGGCGTTGCCTGTGTCATCAAAAGTTTTGTCACACGGGAACTCCAAGAGGGATCTCTCGTGGAAATTCCGCTCGGCATCCCGATCCACAAACGGGAAATCGGCTTTGCATACAAGGAAAACTTAAAGCCATCCAAATCCTTACAGACCTTTATTGACTTTTACCGTACTTACAGACCGGAGGAAACACTATGAAAGAACAGCTTCACACCATCCCAATTTCAGACGCCATGGCAAATGCCGGAGAATGTCCATTCTGCTATATTGAACAAAAAACCGAAGAACACATGATGGATTTCGTCCTCGGACATGGCGCCTCCTACATGGAAGCCGATATCCGCGACATGACAGACCGGGAAGGATTCTGCCGCGCACATTTCAAAAAAATGTTTGATTATGGAAATTCGCTCGGCAATGCCTGGATTTTAAAAACACTGATGAAACGTCACGAAGAGGAAATGGATCATGTCTGGAAATCCTTCCGTCCGGACGCTGCTGCAAAACGCAGCAGTCTGTTCGGCAAAAAAACAGATGGTTCTTCCAATTCCATTGTCGAGTGGATCAACCGGCGGGAATCCACCTGTTTCATCTGTAACAGTGTAAAAAATACCTTTCAGGCTTACATGAAAACCTTCTTTTCCATGTACAAAAAAGATATGGATTTCCGTGCACAGGTGGCAAATACCAAAGGATTCTGCCTCGATCACTTTAAAGTTCTCTGCGAAGGTGCCGACGAACAGCTTTCCGGTGAAGAGAAAAAAGAATTCTATGCCACCGTCCTTCCTCTGATGAAGGAAAATTTCCACCGCATCTATGAAGACGTTGCATGGTTTATTGAAAAATATGATTACAAAAACAAAGATGCCGACTGGAAAGATTCCAAAGATGCCATTCAGCGCGGCATGCAGAAATTGCGTGGCAGCGACCCGTCCCGGCCTCCCCATATGTTAAAAAAATAACTTTTGTTTTCTCCTTCCGGCAACCATAAGATAGCCCACATCCATCAAAAGCATGCAAAGAAACACAAGTGCCGCATATCCTGTAAGATACCCCGGATTTCCCATCCTGTCTGCCAGCCAGACAAGCGGAGATCCGGCGGATGGCCAGTTCACAAACATATAATTCACATCATATCTTTTATCAAACCAGTAAATCGGTATCACAACCGCAGTCAGAAATAACACCACCTGCCAGAGTTTTGCAAAATCCGGTCGGATTTCATGGGATGCAAGTTTTCCTGCCACATACAGTACAATTCCCATATGAAACAAAAAGCCTTCCAGTGTAATGAAATGAATGACCGGATAAAAGTTCCAGTTTGGAAATAAAAGTGCCAGCACTGTTCCCGGGAGACAGATGGTATACAGCACCTGCCCCAGCCATTTCCATTTCGTCAGACAATGAACGGCACACAAAATTCCAGCCATGCTGCACAGATGAAACGGGAGTTCATATAAAAACGCTTCATGGATCACCGCAATATAAATTGCTCTCACGACAATCCACACCACAAGGGAACATGCCGTCAGACCATCCATCCGGCGTTTTTTTCTTTCATCCCCTTTTTTATAAATCCATACATATCTGACGCATATGGCAAAAATAACCGAAAGCCACAACAGATGCCATGGACCGAACAACGCAAATCCAATGCCATCCGGAATATGGGTTTCATATGTAAAAAAATAAGAAAGATATGAAAGTTTCACATCAAAGACCTCCTTTTTTACAGTATCTGTGTTTTTCCTTTTTATTATGCAAAACACCCTGCGCCTTTTGCGCAGGGTGCCTTTCCCTTAGAAATCTTCTGTCTGCTGTTTTCTGGCAGACAGGAAACATTTTATTTCATTACAATGTTCACAAGTCTTCCCGGTACATAAATCTCTTTGACAATATTTCCGGTCAGTTTATCGGCAATGACTTCTTTTGCCTTTGCAATTACCTGATCCTTCGGATCATCTTTCTGGATACCAAGCGTTCCCTTTACCTTACCGTTGATCTGAACGGCAATCTCCACGGAAGATTCCACCGTCTTTGCCTCATCGAACTCCGGCCATGTCTGCTGATATACTCTTCCCTCGCATCCGATAATCTGCCACATTTCTTCTGTAATATGCGGAGCAACCGGATTCAGCAGAATGATCAGTGTCTTTAACTCTCCCCTGGTGATAGAGCCTTTTTTATAAAAATCATTCAAAAGTGTCATCATGGCAGCAATCGCCGTATTGTACTTGAGGTTTTCAAAGTCATTGGAAACCTTCTTAATTGTCTGATGCATCTTGGTCTCAAGATCCTTGGAGTATCCCTCCTCATCAGTCATAAGATCCTGCAATTTCCAGACACGGTCTAAGAATCTGCGGCATCCTTTTACTCCATCTTCCGACCAGGATGCAGCCAGATCAAATGCTCCGATGAACATTTCATACGTACGCAGGGTATCTGCACCATACTCCTGCACAATATCGTCTGGATTGACTACATTTCCTCTGGACTTTGACATCTTCTCTCCGTTTTCACCGAGAATCATGCCATGGGAAGTACGCTTCTGGTATGGTTCCGGAGTCGGAACAACGCCCTGGTCATACAGGAATTTATGCCAGAATCTGGAATACAGCAGATGCAGGGTTGTGTGCTCCATACCGCCATTGTACCAGTCGACCGGCAGCCAGTATTTAAGTGCTTCCGGACTTGCCAGTGCCTTGTCATTGTGCGGATCGGTATAACGCAGGAAATACCAGGAAGATCCGGCCCACTGCGGCATTGTATCGGTCTCACGCTTTGCAGGACCACCACAGCATGGACAAGTCGTATTTACCCAGTCGGTCATTGCTGCAAGCGGAGATTCTCCGTTGTCTGTCGGCATATAACTTTCTACTTCCGGAAGAAGCAGCGGCAGCTCGCTCTCATCAATCGGCACATACCCACATTTATCGCAGTGAACAATCGGAATCGGCTCCCCCCAGTAACGCTGACGGGAGAATACCCAGTCTCTTAATTTATAATTTGTCTTTGCCTGACCAATTCCTTTTTCTTCCAGGAATTTGATCATCTTTTCCTTTGCATCTTTTACTTCCAGGCCGTTTAAGAAGTCGGAGTTGATCAGCACACCCGTCGCTACATCGGTAAAAGCAGCCTCATTGACATCCACTTCTTCTCCGTTCTTTGCAACTACCTGAATGATCGGAAGCTGAAATTTCTTTGCGAACTCCCAGTCTCTCTCATCATGTGCCGGAACTGCCATGATCGCACCGGTACCATAGCTCATCAGTACATAATCGGATACCCAGATCGGAACTTCTTTTCCGTTGACCGGATTGATTGCAGTCAGACCGTCAATTGCCACACCAGTCTTGTCTTTTGCAAGCTCCGCCCGCTCAAAATCAGACTTTCTGGAAGCCTGCTCGCGGTATGCAACGATTTCCTCCCAGTTTTTAATCTGATCCTTGTACTTATCCAGATATGGATGCTCTGGTGAAACAACCATATAGGTAACACCAAACAATGTATCACAACGTGTGGTGTAAATACGCAGCTTATCTTCTGTATCTTTGATCTGAAAATCAACCTCGGCACCTGTAGAACGTCCGATCCAGTTTTTCTGTGAAACCTTGACACGTTCAATGTAGTCTACATCATTCAGTCCTTCGATCAGCTTATCCGCATAATCGGTAATCTTTAACATCCACTCGCTCTTTACCTTGCGGACAACCGGAGCGCCACACCGCTCACATACACCGTTTACAACTTCCTCGTTTGCAAGACCTACCTTACAGGAAGTACACCAGTTGATCGGCATCTCTTTTTTGTATGCAAGACCGGCCTTGAACATTTTCAGGAAAATCCACTGTGTCCATTTATAGTACTTTGGATCTGTTGTATTAATCTCACGATCCCAGTCAAAAGAATATCCCAGAGAGTGTAACTGATCCTTAAAATGCTTTACATTATTCTCAGTTACAATTTTTGGATGGATTTTATTTTTAATTGCATAGTTTTCTGTCGGAAGTCCAAATGCATCCCATCCCATCGGATATAACACATTATATCCCTGCATTCTTCTCTTGCGGGCTACAATATCCAATGCGGTATATGGTCTTGGATGCCCAACGTGAAGTCCCTGTCCGGATGGATATGGGAATTCAACCAGCGCATAATATTTCGGTTTGGAATAATCATTGGTTGCAGCGAAAGCCTTTTCATCATCCCAGACTTTCTGCCACTTTTTCTCTACCACTTTGTGGTTGTATACTTCTGCCATGTCTTCGCCTCTTCATTTTTCATATTTTTTCGCAATACATTTATTTTACACATACATCAGATATTTGTCAATTGTCATGAGGAGGGACATTGCCATGAGGAGGGACCCGCGCTCTTTGCGGGAGGAGTCCTTATGGCTCCACCTGGAAAAATCTTGATACCTCTTTGCGGGAGGAGTCCTTATGGCTCCACGCGGAAGAAGTTCTTATAGCTTCTCAGCGGGAGGAGTCCTTATGACCACTTCTTTCCACCCCGGCACAAAAACAAAAACCCCGATGATGGTACTCACCGGGGTTTTTAAAATCAGTTTCTGATTAGTTGTTGATGAGCTTGTCGCTCTCGTTGTTCCAGCTGTACAGCTTACGGATCTCAGCACCAACCTTCTCTGATGGATGCTCAGAAGCAAGCTTTCTCATAGCCTTGAAGTGAACCTGACGTCCTGCCGGAGACATATCCAGTAAGAACTCTTTTGCAAATGTACCATCCTGAATATCAGTAAGGATCTGCTTCATAGCCTTCTTTGTCTCAGCGGTAACAATCTTTGGTCCGGTGATGTAATCACCATACTCAGCTGTATTAGAGATAGAATATCTCATTCCTGCGAAACCTGACTGGTAAATTAAGTCTACAATCAGTTTCATCTCATGGATACACTCGAAGTATGCGTTTCTTGGATCATAACCAGCCTCACAAAGTGTTTCGAAACCAGCCTGCATAAGTGCACAAACACCACCACAAAGTACAGCCTGCTCACCGAAGAGGTCAGTCTCTGTCTCTGTACGGAATGTTGTCTCAAGAAGTCCGGCTCTTGCTCCGCCGATTCCAAGACCATATGCAAGTGCAAGATCCCATGCCTTTCCGGTAGCATCCTGCTCAACAGCGATCAGACAAGGAGTTCCCTTACCAGCCTGATACTCAGAACGTACTGTATGTCCTGGTGCCTTAGGTGCGATCATTGTAACATCGACATCCTTTGGTGGCTTGATGCATCCGAAATGGATATTGAAACCATGTGCGAACATTAACATGTTACCTGGCTCAAGGTTTGGCTCGATATCTTTCTTGTACATATCAGCCTGTAATTCATCGTTAATCAGAATCATGATAATATCAGCTTTTTTAGCAGCTTCTGCTGCGACGTATACCTTAAATCCCTGCTCTTCGGCTTTCTTCCAGGACTTGCTTCCCTCATAAAGACCGATAATGACGTTGCATCCGGACTCCTTTAAGTTTAATGCATGTGCATGTCCCTGGCTGCCATAGCCGATGATTGCGATTGTCTTTCCATCCAGTAATGAAAGGTTACAATCTTCCTGATAAAAAATTCTTGCTTCTGACATATCATTGTCCTCCTAAATATGTATACTCTTATATAAAAAAATATTTTTAATAAGTAGCCGTAACTAATCCAAAAAACGGACATCCGACGATCCACGGGTAAGTCCCGTAATTCCGGTACGCGCAAGTTCCAGAATTTCATATCCATCCAGCAGATCTAAAAAGGCATCCAGTTTATCCTGATGTCCTACCAGCTGAATTACCATGGAATCGTTTGTGACATCTACGATCTTTCCATGAAAAATCTCTGTCACATTCATAATCGGCTGACGCTCATTATCCTTTGCGCGGATCTTTACAAGAATCAGCTCCCGGGTAACAGAAAGTCCCGGTTCCAGTTTTTTGATATCCAACACATCTTCCAGTTTCAGTAACTGTTTCTCGATCTGATCCAGAATAAGTTCATCACCACTGGCAACAATTGTAATTCTGGTATATTTCGGATCTGCAGTCACACCGGATGAAAAACTGTCAATATTATATCCGCGGCGACTGAACAATCCGGATATCCGGCTCGTCACACCTGGGTTATTTTCCACTAAAAGCGATAACGCCTGTCTTCTCATATCTCGAAAACCTTCTACTTTCTTTGTGTTGTTTAGATCATAATACTATAATCTGTGTTTGTCAAGCACTATTTTTATTATAACTTTCAGTTATATTATGAATAACTCCCATCTATCAGAATGGGACTTTAAAAGTGAAACATATGGGAATAAAGAAAGGTTCCGATTCCCACCCCCAGTAAAATGATCACAATAATTTTCATAAGAAGCGCGATCACACTGCAGATCACACCCGCAAGAGCCATCCCTCTGCTGCTTCCGTACTTTGGCTTCTGTAATGCGATAATTCCAAGAATCAGACCGGCAGCTGCGACAAGAAATGTCAGCCATTTTCCTCCGGCACAGCATGCCAGCAGAATGGCAACAATCCCAAGGATCATGGAGGCAATTCCAAGCCCGTTTGCACCTTCATCCATATTCTGCGGTGTTCCACCATAAGTATACGGATTATCCGGGTTTACAGGTGTTCCACAATATCCGCACATAACCGAATCATCGGGAATCTCTCTTCCACATTTTCTGCAATACATAATTTCTCCTTTGTTTAATACAATGTCTTAATGGCTCCATTATAATACTGAAGGATTTTTAAAGCATCCGTCAGATCCACTTTTCCGTCACGGTTTACATCTGCCGCAGTCTTTTCCGCGTTTGTAAATGTTTTCGTGTTGTTATAATACTGAATGACATATAACACATCCACCAGATTAATTTTCCCGTCACCACTCACATCTCCAAGCGTATGTACCTGATCCGTGATCGTCACACTTGAGGTCGCCGAATTATAGGAAAAGATATCTCCCTGCTGGTCTTCTACAGATTCTATGGCAACCGTAACATCTGTACTGATTCCATTATTGGAGTATGCTGTCATCCCATTCGCAAGCTGAAAATCAATGTACATCAGATTTCCTGAAGTATTGACATCTGCTGTTGCGGTATATTCCGTTGTCAGATATCCTCCGTAGGAAGACATATTATAATCACTCTGTGTAAGTGTCGACTGCACTTCCGGTGCCAGTGTTATGGACTGAAAAGCAAGAATATTTTTATTATAAGTAATCCTAAGCTTAATTTTATTAAATCCGTCATTTCGGGAAAAATACACCGGTACGGAAATCCGTCCGTTTCCCTTTACAATTCCAAGAGATAGCGTAACGGCCTTTGCCTGGGAATTGGTCAGTGTGAGTTTCTGCGTTTTCAATTCCACATCCGTTCCATTTGTCCGAAGATAGGACGGGCTAAAGGTAATATCCGTCTTAATCACCGGTTTTGCCGATGTAAATTTCAGTGTGGCAATGGATGATCCTGTCACTTTCACAGGGTCTGCAATCTGCCCGGTTGTATTTCCTGCCGCATCCTTTTTATAATAATCCACGGACAGAAAATGTGTATACCCATTATAGGAAGCCTTCCACTCTCCGTTATTGTCTGTCTTTCCGGATGTGGTGCCCCCGCCAACAACTACCGTAACCGAAGTAAATACTGAATTGTCATAAGTCAGGTATCCTCCGAATCCGGAAGTCTCCGCATTGACAGAAAATGTCACATCAAATGACTGTCCCGCATTTAAATTGATGGAGTCACTGGCAGTCTTCATTTCCAGCGAACCGGCAGCAGCCGTTGTTGTTGCTGCAAATACGTCAGGCGGCTTCACGCCGGCTCCCACAATGACCATACATGCCAGCATGATTCCGGCTATTAATTTCTTTGCTTTTTTCATAAGAATTCCCCCACTTGTATGTGTTTTGATCCTCTGTAACTCATTCTATGTCTTATCCTACCATTCTCTGTAGCAAAAGGCAAGAAGTAACAAAGCCGGAAATTTATATGGTTTCCCTGTGATTTTCATCCATCATTCTCCTTAACCGTTCGATTGCCGGATAATTATTGGGATTGATCTGCTCTTTCGGTGGGAGTTCTTCCATACGGAAAAAACAAAGTTTTTCTACTTCCTCCTGCTGGCAGATGATCTGCCCGGAAAATTCCCGGCATAAAAAGATCTCTTCTGCGGCATAAATTTCATCCCCGTTTGGATAAACATAATGTACTTCTTCTCCAGAGACATTCATAAAGTGTTCGAGTTTTCCGCAGATCAGTCCTGTTTCCTCCCGTACTTCCCGTCTGGCACAGTCTTTGAAGCTCTCCCCGAGTTCCATAGAACCCCCGGGATATCCCCATAACCCGTTGTCTGCACGTTTCTGCAGAAGCAGCTCCCTTTTTTCATTCAAAAGCAACACTCCTGCACAGGTCATAATCAACGGCCGATGACCTACCTGTTTTCTCAATTCCAATATATATCCCATATGTTTTGTTCTCTCTTTCTTTTTTCTGTCTCCATCATAGCATGGGAAAGGAAAAAAGAAAACCGCGCATCTTTTCAGATGCACGGCACTTGCTGAGTAAAACGTAACGCTAATATACAAATACAACGTTACCATGTCCGGATTTTCGGTTTCAGACTATTGTAATGTATCATATTTTTAATACTTACCGGATTTTTATAAAGTTTCATCAAAAAACCGAAGCATATGCTCGCTCCATGCTTTGGCCGAAGTAGCATATCCTAACCCGATGCCGTGATCTCCCGTCGGAAAAGTCTCACACAGATGCTTCACTCCTGCTTTCGTAAGTGCCACGTCCAACCGGATCGTATTGCTGACCGGAACACAGCCGTCATCGAGATTCGCATAAGCGTATGTTGGCGGATATCCGGTCAGATCATGAAGTTCTACCGACAGTTTTTTCTGAAGATCTGGGTTTCCGCCTGTATTACAGCGACAACTTCCCTCATGATATTCCGAGGTAAAACTGATCACCGGGTACAACAGTCCTACCCCGTCCGGTCGTGCAGAAATCCTTCCATATAGTTTTTCCATCTCCGGATGTACACAAAAAATTTCTGTTTTCAGTTCTTCGTGCAGCATGACCGTGCTTGTGCACAAATGCCCACCGGCAGAAGCTCCCACCACAAGAATACGGTTTTCATCAATGCCATACTGGCGTGCATGTGCACGTACATGCATAATGGCCAGTGCCAAATCCATCTGACACTGCGGATAGGTATTGGGCTGGATGCGATAGCTTAAAATAAATGCTTTATAGCCTCCGTCACGCTCCATGCGCTGTGCGAGCTGCACGCCTTCCGAATAATAAGAAAGCATCTCATATCCGCCTCCCGGGCAGAAAATAACCGCCGGACGTTTCTTTTCCTGTCTTCGTTCTTTGGAAACAGCGGCAGACGGATACGGTGGTACGGATGCACAGTCACCAAAATGCTTAAATGCCTGGGGATCCACATCCGGATTTCCCGTAAACAGCCATACACCCTCTTCGTCATTTTGATCCTCTTTTGGAATCCACCCCTCTTTTTGCGTATGCCAGAGAGGTACAAACAGAAATTTTTGTTTCTCTGCGGTCTCCATCAGCATATTGGCACAGTTTACCAGTGGCTGGGACCAGAATGCTTCGCCCCACTCCATGTGCACCCTGTCATGGATCTGCTCCATCGTTTCTTCCTCATGCCCCTGCAGCAGTCTGCTCCAACAGGTCGGAAACAGATCTCCCAATGCGGTATCCAATGGTTTTGTTGTCTTTATTTCTCTCCATGTCGATTTCATTGAAAACATATGACTTCTCTCCCTGCTAAAAAAATATATCACGAATTGTAACCGTAATTTCAGAATTGTCAAGTAAAAAATCAACATAAAAATTGTCAACTTTCTGTATTTCTCTTTCATAATCTCATTGATTTCCATGCAAATAAAGACTACAATTGCTGTAAGACTTAAAAAGGAACTTTTGGGAAAATTAGCCGGACAGGAGGTTTTGCATGCAGAAAGAATTATCTCTCAGTGATTATTACAATCACCGTTCCTTCATGGCTTCGGTACATGAAAAGCTGAAGGAAATTCATCCAGATACTTATTGTATAACCGCTATTGACATCGAGCACTTTCGTCTGTTCAACAAAATGTACGGCAGAGATGCGGGCAATCAGCTGATTTATTCCATTATATCCGTCATCTGGCAGGCAGCTTCCTCCCACGATGGAATATCCGGTTATTTCGGCGCGGATAATTTCGCGCTGTTTCTTCCGTATGATTCCACGCTGATCAACAGCTTACGGGAACAGATTATCCGGCAGATCCAGAACTTCCACGCTTCGAGCGGATTTTATCCGGTCATCGGCATTTATTCCATTGACGATACCACACTGTCTCCGGAAATCATGTATGACCGCGCCACGCTTGCGCTGGCTCATGCCATAAAACAGCCCTCCAGACATATCTGTCGCTATATTCCGGATATGGAAGAACGTCTGGAAAAAGAGGTAATCCTTTTATCTGAAATCCAGGCAGCCATTCAGAACAACGAATTTACATTTTTTGCCCAGCCGCAGTGCGACATCTCTACCGGAAAAATTGTAGGTGCCGAGGCGCTGGTCCGCTGGCAGAAACCTGACGGAACACTGGTTTCCCCCGGTGTGTTTATTCCGGTTCTGGAAAACAACGGAATGATCGATCAGCTGGATTCCGTCATATGGGAAAAAGTGTTCCGCTGGCTGCGCTCCTGGATCGATTTAGGACACTCTCCGGTTCCGATTTCCATCAATGTATCCCGCATTGATATTCTTTCCATGGATGTTCCGCAATTTATTTTTTCTTTGCTGGAGAAATATAATCTTCCAGAACGATTGATTAAGATCGAAATCACCGAAAGTGCCTATACGGAAAATAATGACAGTATTATTGCTACTGTAGATGAGCTTCGCTCACATGGATTTAAAGTTATGATGGATGATTTCGGCTGTGGATATTCCTCGCTGAACATGCTTCGGACAATCCCTGTCGATGTTCTGAAACTCGATATGCGTTTTCTGGATATTGATGAAAACGAAGAAGAAAAAGGAATCAATATTCTGGAATCTGTGGTAAACATGGCAAGGCTGCTGCGTCTTCCGATTGTCGTGGAAGGTGTAGAAACAGAACGTCAGGAAAAATTTGTCCAGAATCTTGGCTGTCGTTATACACAGGGATTTTATTATTACAAGCCTCTCCCTATCGAAAAGTTTGAATCCCTGTTAAAAGATGAACGTCATCTCGATCACCAGGGACTTCTCTATAAACAGGTGGAACCGTTACATATCCGTGAATTCGTTGATCATAACTTTTTCAGTGACAGCATGCTCAACAACATGATCGGACCAATTGCATTTTATGAAATGTATGATAATCAGATAGAGATTACCAGGATCAACGAACAATATTTCCGATTGTCCAGCAGCACTGCACTTTCCCAGGAAGGCAGTTACGGAAAGCGATTCTGGAATCATGTCATGGATACCGACCGTGCACTCCTGTATACGACATTTGAACAGGCATATGCAGATCCCATCCACGGTGCTGAAAATTATATTCATTTTCATAAAACAGACGGAACGGTTCTGCTCATTTATTTTAAGGTCTTCTTCTTAAAAGAAAAGGATGGCCGGCGTCAGTTTTACGGGTCTTTGACCGATGCCACCGATCTGTTGAAGAAATATGCCAGTCAAACGACAGTATCTGTCCCGGACTCGCATCTTCCGGATCACCCGGAAAACTATTTCGATCATCTGCCCGGTGGCTTCAGTATCAACAAACTGCATCTGGATGAAAACGGAAAACCCGTCAGTTTTGATCTGATTTATGCAAACGATTGTCTGCGCAAGGTTTGCAACGGAGATATCAAACAGCTGAAATCCCTGTGTATGCATCCGTTTTTGGATCACCAGGAAGAAATTCTTGATCATATGTACCGGGCAGCCTACGAGGGAAAAACCGTGACCTTTTCGATGTACAGTCATATTTCAAACCGTTATCTGAAATTCGAATATTTTCAGTATCGCCCCGGCTATGTTGCAAGTATCATGCTGGATGTCACACACTCTTATCTCTCGGAGCAAATATCAAAAAGCATCCTGCACGCTTACCGCGAAGTATACTTTATCCATCTGAAAGACAATTCGGTTCGTATGCTTCATCCGGATGAAAACAACGTCCTTGCTAGAGGAAATTATGAAGAAATGATAAACCGGCATTTTCAGACCGGAAAAATTCAGGCAGAAAATGAAGCACAGGTCAGACAGTTCCTGTCTCTCCAAAATCTTCGCTCGGTTCTTCTCGGGAATGATACAGCACAACTTAGCTACCAGAGAACCGTGCCCGGCTCAGATAGTTCTCTGGAATGGTGTCTGACAAAATTCAATGTCCTTGAACGGGACACTCAAAATCGCCCTGTAACAGCACTCATGCTGATCCAGAGCACGGACCATTGAAAACCATAAAAAACAGCGCATCTCCATATAACCTTTGGAAATGCGCTGTTTTTATTCTGTTCAGTTTCTCCGAAACCATCAAAATATCAATTATAAAAAGTCCCGCAACATACGTTTTCTGCTCGGTGCACCAAGTTTACGCAGTGCCTTTGCCTCAATCTGACGGATACGCTCTCTTGTTACATGAAACATCTGTCCCACTTCTTCCAGCGTGTGCGGCTGATTTCCGTCGAGACCAAATCGCAGTGTGATGACTTCCTGCTCACGATCAGTCAGATCTTTCATGGCAAGCGCAATCTGCTTATTGCGCATCTCCGCAATCGCATTCTCCTCCGGGGATAATGCATTGGAATCCTGCACAAAATCACCCAGATGGGAATCGTCCTCATCGCCTACCGGAGCCTCCATGGAAACCGGGTCCTGACTAAAACTCATGATCTCCGTTACACGATCTTCATCTTCACCCAGCATCTCCGCAATTTCCTTATTGGAAGGTTCTCTTCCCAGCTCCTGTGTCAGGGTACGGCGTGCACGGACAACCTTATTGATTGTCTCCACCATATGTACCGGAACACGGATCGTCTTCGCCTGGTCTGCAATTGCACGGGTAATTGCCTGACGGATCCACCATGTCGCATATGTGGAAAACTTAAATCCTTTTTCGTACTCAAACTTATCGACTGCTTTCATCAGACCGATATTTCCCTCCTGAATCAGATCCAGAAGCGGCAGTCCCCTGCCGACATACTTCTTGGCAATACTTACTACCAGTCTGAGATTGGCTTCAATCAGTTCCTTTTTTGCTTCCGGATCCCCCTCGCTGATCCGCTTGGCAATCTTTTGCTCTTCTTCCATGGTAAGCAGACGCACCTGTCCGATCGTCTTTAAATACTGACGTACCGGATCTGTGATATCCGCCCCCTCCATAACCGAGAGATCTTCCTCAATATTTTCCTCGGAATCTTCCTCGATGTCATCATCAATATCCAAAAGGATCTTACTTTCTTCCAGTTCTTCGTCATCCGCCTCATCCGGTTCTTTCTCCTTTGCAGACAAAGAAACCGCCTGCTCCATGTCATTTTTTGAGCGAAGGACTTCGATCTTGTTATCTTCTAAAACTTTTAAAATGTTGTCAAACTGCTCAGAGGAAATCTCTACCCCGGAAAATGTATCCAGAATTTTGCTGTATGCGATCTTATTTTGATTCTTTTTTCCCTGCTCGATCAGGCCTGTTACCATTTGAATAATAGAACGTTTATCTTCTGTCACGAAAAATACTCCTTATCAATAGATTCCCCTATTATATATCTCCTTTTAGGTCCTAAAACATTTTACCACAATTCAAAAATAATTCCACACCTTTTTTCGTATTTCTGCATATTTCCTGTTTTGCCAGGCCAGTTCCAGTCTTCATTTGACCGTTATGATCCTAAGTCAACTGTTTCAGATACTTTTCCCATCTTAAAGTTGCTGATCGCTTTATCCATGTCTTCGAGTGTTCTGTCTGAAATACTATCTGGAACAGTAAGCTCCCTTGGCTCAAGCATAATGCAGCCGTTATCATATTCCTTTACATTGTAATACTGATATAATGCGCCACGAAGGGTAATTCTCTTTTTACTGTCAATATGAACTGTGTAATCTTTTACTGCTGTCATGATTGTCACCTCCATAATGTCGAGTGGGATATCCCACCTACATTATAATACTCTCACGGTCAGTATCTGTCAATACGGCCATGTATTATTCATGGTTTCATTCCTCCGAAGTGATACAAAATCATCCCCATTTATTTCTTTCCCGGATTTCTCCCATCTTCTCGACGGATGTATCCAGATAAAAATAGGACAGAATATGGTATTTGCATCTGTCTGAAAATAACCCATGAGTAAAAACAGCATATTCAACTCATTCCACGCATGCTGCCCTCAAGTCTTGCATAATGTGAATTACAGATTCCAAGTGCTCCCGCTACTTCCATCTGCGTTTTCTTTCTGTTCTCACGTAAATTACGCAGAGAATTTCCAATGGTATACGGATTAAATGTTTCTTGCGCTGCAACTGCATTCATATAAATGTCTCCTCCAATTTCGTTTACAATAGATTTCATCTGTCCCGGACATGGCTCTATTGTAAACGAGATGTAGCCCACATTTAATCGAATGATATTCGGGGTTCTGCAGTAAAACCCTGCAAATTCTGCTCGAACGGTACGCTCATTCTGAAATCGGCGGTACATTTATTCT
>ERZ1026884.341-NODE-341-length-32099-cov-12.580077_pt1 | contig 32099 bp, 35 predicted proteins | sample MGYA00380172_ERZ1026884 | MGnify/ENA primary metagenome ERZ1026884 (study PRJEB33269, sample SAMEA4719808) | human gut metagenome | biome: human-associated habitat; feature: organic feature; material: feces | place: Cameroon | collected 2013-10 ... | reverse complement strand
CCGCGGCAGATGGAACGCGAAAATGAGATGATCGTTATTTCACATCGCCTTTTGATATTAGTGATTCCTTAGCCGTTAGAAGATTAGACAAAGGCACTGTGCTGATCAAAGTCCTTTTGCCGCTTTGAATGTAAAAGGACATAATAGATGATTGTGATCGACGGTAAAGGCCTCAATGGGGAGAAAGCCGATGCCATCGAACTGTATACCCGCGCAGCAAAGATCCTGGGGCAGATCAAAGCAGAGACGTTTCAGGTGACGACGGGCGCGAATGTCATTGATGCTAAAAGTGGTACAGTAGCGGCCATTGAAGGCAGCGGGTTGAAGCCGCTAAAGCTGATCATGAACAATGGTGCTACGTTGTACCAAGAGATTGGAGCATTGCAGCCGTTTAATTGGACAGCTTCAATTAGTGGACATGTTCACGGAGGAAACAAATGATAAAGAATTTGCCTCGAAAAAAAATAGGTTTTGGATTGATTCTGCTCATAATAGGATATCATGTTATATTTGGTGGAGCACGGATACTTATTGATTTCAAATATCCTAGTGGTTCATGCGACAATACAGTAGTAGCATTTGGGGAAAATCTGAGAAATGTAATATTTTCAATACCACAAGGGAGCAATAAATGGGTATTAAGAGATACACAACCAGAAATACAACAGCCGGATGTATCTGGTTTTAGATTAACAAGGCTTGATGAGAATGTATATGACTATGAAGTTGAAATGGGATGGTTTTATCAGTATAAGATGTTTTATGTATATGGTCGAAATGGCTTTTGGGTAATTCAAGCAGAACCGTTTCATATCAAGCTGTTACGAAATCAAAATATGCCTTCTAAGGATGCACGGGAATTGGATGAGACGATTGCGAAGTATAATGCCTATGGGAACCAGTTTACCGTAGTCAAGGATGAGTCCGACTTAACGGTAGAAGAACAAAATGCATATGCACACTTAAAGGAAAAGGCACAACCTAGGATTGAGGAGTTAAAAGAGCAAGGGGTGTATCCGTAACGGATACTTTCGAAGCCAAGAAAAACATGACGGAGAACAGTGACAACTATATCCGCACCTATAGAAAAACAGAGACGGCAAACACACTCGCGGCCGGGAAAACCATCAGCCTCGCGGCGGGTGAGAATTTGAGTGCCAGAAATACGACGGTACTTTCAGAAAACGGTCAAATAACGGTTGCCGCCAAGGGTGACGTGAACCTGGAAAACGGCTATAATGAGTCCAGGGACGACTACGGTCTGAAATACAAGGAACGCGGCCTCCTCTCCAGCAAGACCACAACGATCAAGAGCCGTGATGAAAGCAAGACCGTGACAGCGTTTGGAGGAATTGCTGCTGGTAAATCATTTGGTATCATAGGAGCAGTAGGCGGTGCAATGGCTGGGGATCGAGCTAAAGACGGGATAAAAGATAAAATCCCAACCGATCAAGATATACAGTTGACTAAAGGTAGTAGTAAGGGAAAGTAATTATGATTAATATTAATGATATTCTGGACTTCCACTATTACGATTTTCAAGTTCTAACAATTGTAATTTTTTACATTTTTATGTTGTTAAACCTCGTGAGGAGATATATCCGGGAAAGAAAGTATCCATTTGCTTATAGGTTCTTTGCCTATTTTGGTGGTTTTCTATTTTTCTTTTGGCCACTAATTTTGCCTTGCATAGTAAATAAAGAAATGACCGATTCAAATATTATTGTGAGTATTGCTCTTTTTATCTGGAGCCTTGGAACAATTTGTATGGGCATATCATTGAGATTATTGCCAGAAAATTCAACGATTAAAGATAAATCAATGCAGGGAAGAAGGAAATACTGGAAATTATCCATTGGCTTCGGAATTTATTTAATTATACTTGCAATTGGGTTCATGTTTCTTGAGTGAAATGTCTAAATTAAAGTTACAAGGGCATGCTGTATCAATAAGCGCTAGGGAAACGCTGATTAAATCGCAGAGTCAGATTTAATCAGTGTTTCCCTGGCTCGATGGATTCACCAAATATGTCTCATGACATCACGCAGAATAGCCTTGTTTCCGCAGAAGAGAAAATCAACTTGTATGCGGATCACAACATCACCATGCAGGACACCGTGCTGCATGCAAAGAACCAAGATGTGCTACATACCACCGCCGGCATCGACGTCAAGGGCAAGGACGGCGTCCTTCTCATGGAAGCAGGAAAAGACATCCACCTCACCGGCGCGACGCTGGAAGCACTGGGAGACAATGGCTCCCTGATCCTGAAAGCAGGAAACAACATCCATCTGAACACGGATACTCTCGAAGCCAAGAAAGACATGACGGAGAACAGCGACAACTATATCCGCACCTATAGAAAAACAGAGACGGCAAACACACTCGCGGCCGGGAAAACCATCAGCCTCGCGGCGGGTGAGAATTTGAGTGCCAGAAATACGACGGTACTTTCAGAAAACGGTCAAATAACGGTTGCCGCCAAGGGTGACGTGAACCTGGAAAACGGCTATAATGAGTCCAGAGACGACTATGGCCTGAAATACAAGGAACGCGGTTTCCTCTCGAGCAAGACCACAACGATCAAGAGCCGTGATGAAAGCAAGACCGTGACAGCCTCTACCCTTTCGGGAGATGCCGTGCAGATCACCGCAGGCGGGAATACGAATATGACTGGATCCCAAGTCATCGGCACACATGACGTCGCGATTTCTTCCGGTTCAGAAAGAAGGTGACAAACTATGACTGTAATTGATTTAATTCGAGTTATTCTACTCTTTGCTGTTTTTCGTATGATTTGGAAATGCTTTCATAAGTTTCCACAGGAATATTTTCACGAAACAAGCTACTTTTTACTGTACACTTTTTCATATTCATGTTTTATAATTAGTTTTTTAGTCCTACTCTTTATAACGAAGATTTCTGTAATTTTACATATTGTTGAATTTAATGTGTTTCTAGGAATTTGTCTGATGCTAGGAGTATCGGAAATTGGTATTTTGGAAGCAATCAAAAAAAGGGCAATCTTAGATTATAAGAATTATGGAATAAAGTTGGGAAATGAATATAAGAATAATATAATTCGTAGAAATTTTTTAATAGTTATAGAAGCTATAATGATAGCTATTGTCATTGCTTTAAAGTATTCTCTTTTAGGAGTGCAATAGAACAAATGACAGGTTTAAGAAAAAATATTCAGGAGATAAATTTCAAAGTTGTGGGCACAGGATTCTATTTGAGGTGTATTACTAGAAATATGACCATCATCTTTGATAAAGACATCCATGTGAATGCATCGGATATTATCGCGGGGAAAGATATTTCAATGACCGGCGAATTTGTAGATACTGAATACATTTGCAATATAAAAAATTTGTAATGGTATGAGGTTAAAATGACTGTGAAAACTGATGCAAAGAGTACCATCGCTTCTATTTGTATAACTGTTATTATTATTCTCTTGTGGGCAGGCTTCTATTGGGGAGAAAAATATATAGATAGAAAATATATAATGTCAAACGTTGATTTAATGATAGATGTTTATCAGTCCATACCGGATCCTTCAATGAAGTATAAAGAAGGTGTGAAAATTAAAAAAAGGTGGGTTGTGAAGTATTTAGAAGCGGAAAGGTTTTATCGAGAACTTCCAACTAAAGATGGTATTGATTTTTGGACAAATTATGCCCGAAACAATGGGTGGAAAATCAAAGAGAATAATTCATGGCGTAATCAACGCGAGCAGCACATTCATTTGCAAAAAGGTAATATGAACTGGTATATTTTTCATAGGACAGGGGAAGAACGATGGAGCATGATGATTGATGTAAATGATATATTTCAAAAAATGGGGCTTTGACAGCTAATGATAGTAATCAATGATGCTCCTTGGTGGTTTGCAGGGGCTAAGTGCATCCTATGGAAAAGGTAGCCAAAATAGTACAGCAAAAGACACGGCGAATAAAGAACGCACCGTGTTTGCCGGGCGCACTGTCAGCATCGAGAGCGGAAAAGATACAGACATCATCGGAAGCCATGTGAAAGCAGAGCGGTCTTCTCTCGAGTGGCGGACTCGGCTTCACCATCGGGACGGAGAAACGGAAAGATCGGTACAAAGATGCTGACCGTCTTCAGAAGTCATCGACCATGGGGAGCGTAAGCGGGAATGTGTCGATCGAATCGGACAACAAGGTAGAAATCGGCGCGTCAGCCGTACTTGCGGGATATGAAGACTGGTTGGATGCGCGGAAAAATAGAATTTGTTTTCCCGATAAATCATGCTATAATACGAGTAGAGTACTAAAAAAACGAAAAGAGTACTGGAGGAATCATTATGGATGAACAGCTGATCGCGGCGGCGAAGGAAGAGATGCGGCTGCACTCGGTCAAATTCACGATGGACGATATCGCAAGAAAGCTCCATATCTCGAAAAGCACGCTGTACCAGAAGGCGTCTTCGAAGGCGGTGCTGATCCGCATGGTGTGTCTGGAAGATCAGGAGGCGTTTCGGAAGGCGAAGGAAGCGCTGATGATGAAGAAGGACACGGCGCGCGGGCGGCTGCTCTCGTACTGCCGTCTTTTTGTGGAGACGCTGTGGGCGATGCCGGATGGGTTTTATCAGGATATAGAGATCCATTATCCGGAGATCTGGAAGATGTGGATGGATTTCAAGTATGAGGAGTTCGACTATATGATGGAGCTCCTTAAGGCCGGGGTCGCGGCGGGGGCTTTTCGTAAGGTGAATTTGACGATCCTTCGCATGATCCTCATCACATCGACGCACAATCTGAATGATGCGGATTTCCTTCGCGAGCAGAATATGACGGGGACGGATGTGATGAATGTGCTCGAGGATATCATTCTGCATGGGATAGAAAAGTAAGGTTAATGGGTTCAAGGTTAGCTCGTGGGGCGGCTCGTCCACTGATTGTGAATGAAAGCTCTGCTCGAATGAGAAATTAGAAATGAGAAATGCGAAATGGTGGTGCGGCGCATAAAAATATGGAAGCGCCGCAGAGGTTTGAAACTAGCAGGTTTCTCGTATCGCAAACCTAATCCCTAGCCACTAATCCCTAGCTACCAGTCACTAGTCACTCGAGGCTCCTAATCCCTAATCCCTAGTCCCTAGTCCCCAGTCACTATTCACATACAAGGAGTCAGTCTATGAAACGTTTAGCTATGTATATCGGTGTGATGCTTATAGGTGCTTCGATCGCGCTGTCGGGGTGCGGAGCAGAGAAGGCGGCGGCGCCAAAGGCGCCTTTGGTGAAGTCGATGGTCATCGGTGAGACGGAGTCGGGCGTGAAGAATACGTTCTCCGGCACGGTGCATGGTTTTTTTGAATCGCCTCTGGCATTTCAGGTGGGAGGCAGGATCATGCAGCGCTATGTCACATCCGGTGAGCGGGTCAGCGCAGGGCAGGCGCTCTTCAAGGTAGACTCGAAGGATGCGGAGGAGCAGGCAGCGGCGGCGCGTTCGCAGCTGAATGCGGCGGAAGCATCGTATCGCCTCGCACAGTCGACGCTGGCGCGGTATGAGAAGCTGCACTCGGTGTCAGCGATCTCTGATCTTGCCATTGATCAGACGAGAAATCAGGCGGAGCTTGCAGCGGCGCAGCTCGAGTCCGCACAGGCGGCGCTCTCGCGCGCGGAGAATAATCTTGGCTTCACGGTGCTTTCGGCAGATCGCGATGGGATCGTCGGCGCGACGCTCTATGAGGTGGGGCAGGTCGTCGCGGCGGGGACACCGGTGGTGTCGATCATTGATGATTCGCAGCTGGATGTCTACATTTCTTTGACAGAGAAGCAGTATCGGGAGTATTCGGTGGGGATGCCGTGTACGGTGACATTCTGGGCGCTGCCGAATGTGAGCGTAGAGGGGCGCGTCCGCGAAGTAGCGGCTGCACCGAATGCGCAGACGGGGACATATGATGCGAAGGTGACATTGGTCGATCCGCCGGAGAATATCGCCGTCGGCATGACGGCAGAAGTGAAATTTGGTGACAGAGAGGGCGGTAAGGGCATCATGATCCCGCTTTCTGCGATGGCGACGCAGGATCAAAAGCCGTCTGTCTGGGTGATCCGGGATAACAAGGTGACGCTGACGCCGGTCAAGGTGGGGCGCTACGGCGAGGATACGGTGGAGATCATCGAAGGACTTGCCAAGGGTGACCGCATCGTGACGGCGGGCGTCTCGAAACTGGCTGAAGGAGAAGAGGTACGCGTATGAAAGGGCTGAATCTGGCAGAGTGGGCCATCAAGCACAAGCCGGTGGTCTATTTCTTCATTTTCTTCATCCTCCTGGGAGGCTTGTGGTCGTATTTCCATCTGGGGCGCAGCGAGGATCCGGACTTCACCATCCGTCAGGCGGTGGTGTCGGCGGCCTGGCCGGGCGCGACAGCGGAGCAGATTACCGAGCAGGTGACGGATCCTCTGGAAAAGAAGCTCCAGGATACAAAGGGGCTGGACTATCTGAAGTCCTTCACGCATGATGGCAAGACGGTCATCTATGTGAATCTGAAGGACTCGGTCAAGAAGGAGGATATCCAGACGCGCTGGCATGAGGTGCGAAATCTCGTGAATGATGAGAAGGCGAATCTTCCCACCGGTGTGTATGGTCCGTATGTGAATGACCGCTTTGATGATGTCTATGGCTCGATCTACGCAGTGACGGGAGACGGTTTTTCCTATGAGGAGAAACGTAAGTCGGCGGAAATGCTGCGCCGTCGTCTCGCCGCTGTCGATGATGTGGAGAAGGTCGAGCTCCTGGGGGTGCAGGAGCAGAATATGTACATCGAGATGGATCAGAATAAGCTCGCCTCCTTTGGGATGAATCCATCCGATGTATTCCGCATCCTTCAGCAGCAGTCGGCGATGATGCCGGCAGGGACGATCCATACATCGTCTCGCAATGTGGCGATCCGCGTGGACGGTCTCCTAGGCAGTGTGGAAGCCTTGGAGAATATCCCGATCCATGTGGGCGAGCGGAGCTTCCATCTGGGCGATGTGGCAAAGGTCACGCAGACCTACACGACGCCGGAGTCTTCCCTTTTCTATTTCAATGGCAAACCGGCGATCGGTATCGCGGTCTCGATGCGGGTGGGCGGGAATAACCTGACGCTCGGGGACAATCTCAATCGGGAGATCGAGCGGTCGAAGGCAGATCTTCCGGCGGGCATGGACATCGGGCTCGTGGCGGATCAGCCGAAGGTGGTGAATGAGTCCATCCATGATTTCACGGAGTCGCTCTTGGAGGCCATCGTGATCGTCATGGCGGCGTCCTTCCTCTCGCTCGGACTTTGGAGCGGCATCGTGCTGGCGCTCTGTATCCCGGTCGTCGTGTGTGCGACATTCCTCTTCATGAAATGGCAGGGGATCGATCTGCATATCGTGTCTCTGGGAGCGCTCATCGTCTCACTCGGCCTTCTTGTCGATGATGCGATCATCGTCATCGAGATGATGCAGGTGAAGCTCGAAGAAGGCATGGACCGCCTGTCAGCGGCGGAAGCGGCCTATAAGAGCTGTGCAAAGCCGATGCTCGCCGGGACGCTCATCACGGCGGCGGGCTTCATCCCCGTCGGGATGGCAGAAGGCCAGACATCGGAGTACTGCGCGGCACTCTTCTGGGTCATCGCAGCAGCCCTTCTTCTCTCCTGGGTGGCATCCATCTTTGTCAGCCCTGTTTTGGGATACAAATTCATTCAAGTAAAAACAAAGGAAGAGAAGGAGCAGGAAGCACGCGAAAAGGGGAAAAGCTGGAAATCGTCCATCGGAGACAAGGCGTACCGGATCTTCTACAAGCTCATTGCGCTCTGTATCCATTTCAAGAAGACGGTCATCGTGGGGGCTGCCGGTCTTTTCTGTCTGACGCTTGCGATGATCCCGCTGGTGAATCAGGAATTCTTCCCCGACTCGGTGCGTCCAGAGATCATTCTGGATGTGAATCTCCCCTCAGGGGCTTCCATACAGGAAACAAAGCGTGTCATGAACGGCATCGCCGATACACTCTATGGGGATGAGCGTGTATCCTCCTTCTCGACATACATCGGTGATACCGCACCGCGTTTCATCCTTCTCTTTGATCCCAAAGCACCGGAAGACGGGCATGGACAGATGATCATCGTCGCGACAGACCAGAAGAGCCGCGATGCGCTTCGCAAAGAGATCATGGATACGGTGACGGAAAAATATCCGGATGCACAGGCACATACCCGTCTCATCACGACCGGCCCGCCGTCCGAGTATCCGGTGATGTTCCGCCTGTCGGGCGAATCCATCGATGAGACAGTGAAGCTGGCTTCCGAAGCGCTCTCCATCATGAAGCAGAATCCGAATGTCACGAATGCGAGCCTCGACTGGCCGCAGGAGACACCGACACTGAAGCTCAAGATCAATCAGGACAAGGTGCGCGAGCTGGGGATCGATAACTATGCGGTATCGCAGGATCTCTACGTGAAGCTCTCCGGCTACAAGGTGGCTGAGTCGTATCAGGGCGATCAGCTCATCCCGATCTCCTTCAAGCTGGAAGGAGACAATGCAGCGCGTCTGGCCAGCCTCGACTCACTGCCTGTCCATGTGGGAAATGGCCGCTACGTGCCACTTGGCGAATTTGCAGATCTGTCCTATGAAAATGAGACAAGCACCATCTGGCGCAGGGATCTGAAGCCGACCATCACGCTCCGGGCAGATGTAACAGGCGGAGCCAAGGCGGACAGCGTATCCATGGCGCTCTATGATACGGATCTCAAAGCCTTCCGGGCCAGCCTGCCGGAAGGGGTGACATTCGAGAAGGATGGGTCGCTCGAATGGAGCGAGAAGTCGATGACCTACATCGTAGGCGCCATGCCTATGATGGTCTTCTTCGTCCTCATGGTATTGATGTTCGAACTGGGGAATATTCCTAAGCTCATCATGGCAGTCGTGACCGGACCGCTCGGACTCATCGGTGCGATCCTGACCCTGCTGGTGACGCGGCAGGCGATCGGCTTCGTCGCCATTATCGGCTTCGTCGCTTTGTCCGGCATGGTCATCCGTAACAGCATCATCCTTCTGGATCAGATCCGGCAGCATCTGGAAAGCGGCAAGACGCCGTATGACGCCGTCGTCGAGTCGGCGGCGCTTCGCTTCCGCCCCATCATGCTCTCTTCGGTGACGGATGTTCTGGGCTTCGTGCCCCTTATTCCGAATCCTTTCTGGCGCCCGCTCGCCGTCTCCTTCATCGGCGGTCTTCTTCTTGCGACCGCGATCGGACTCCTCGTCGTACCTGCCATGTACTGCTGGTGGTACAAGGTGAAAGAGCCCTGTGAGCAGTAGGCTTCCGGTAAAAATGAAAGGAGTTGTGAAGAAATGAATCCTCATTTCTTCACAGCTCCTTTTTACTTTGCTTTCATTTGGTTCAGGGTTCAAGGTTCAGGGCTCTCGTGGCGGCTTCGCCGCCTTTTTTTAGAAGATGGTATTCTCGTATCGCAGCCTTCCCCTCGAGGGGAAGGTGCCCCGAAGGGGCGGATAGGGCAGGGGCGGTATGAAAGAGAGCGGGAAATGCGTATCAAGCAGGGGGGGATGGCAGCGGTCGAGCACCGGTTTTGTAAACGGCGATGCCCGAAAGCCATATTCAAGTCACCAGTCCCTTGCTGTTTCCCTAGCTACTTCACCACGCACTCCCGCTCCCCTGTTCATTTGCTCATAGATGAATTATGAATTGTAATATTCATGTGAGAAATGAGATAACGCATACTATCTCATGTAATAAAAATCATGGAATACACCCTCATATGATTAAATTTATATCGATTTTCCCCTGTTTTACCTTGCCTTGCACCCCGTTTTTGTATAAAATATGAATTGCGTTATTACTTAACCTCATTGTCACATGCAGGAATGGAAATTACATTTCTGATATAGGATGAAGAAAGGAAAGCGGTTATGTCGGGAGAGGGGATCCACTCTCCGGCGGGGCAGTCTCAGCTGCCGGACTTGGGATCATCAGGACTTGCTAGGAGGAAAGAATTATGGAAGACAAAGAACAGGAAATGCATGAAAACCTGGAACGCGGCCTGAAAAACAGACATATCCAGCTCATCGGGCTTGGCGGTGCGATCGGTGTCGGTCTGTTTCTAGGCTCGGCGACCGCGATCGAGCTTGCCGGCCCATCGGTACTCTTGACGTATGTCATCGGCGGTATTGCGATTTATTTCATCATGCGTGCGCTCGGTGAGCTCTCCGTCGCCTACCCGGTCTCCGGGGCCTTCAGTGCGCATGCGGCACGTTTCTTAGGCCCGAAATGGGGCTATCTCACCGGCTGGACGTACTGGTATATGTGGATGGTCACCTGTATGGCCGAGCTCACTGCCGTCGGGATATACATGAATTTCTGGTATCCAGACCTGCCGCAGTGGCTGTCAGCGCTCGTCGCACTTGTCATCATGACCGTGGTGAATTTCATCGCCGTCTCTGCCTATGGCGAGTTTGAATTCTGGTTTGCCCTTGTGAAGATCTGCACCATCATTTTCATGATCATCAGCGGCATCGGCATGATCGTCTTCGGCATCGGCAATGGTGGCATTGCGACCGGCATCGCAAACCTTTGGCAGAACGGCGGCTTCTTCCCGAATGGTTTTTCCGGCACCCTGATGGCACTTGTCATGGTCATGTATTCCTATCTTGGCATCGAGATCATCGGCGTCACTGCGGGTGAAGCGCATGATCCGAAGTCCACCATCAAGAAAGCCATCGACGAAGTCTTCTGGCGTATCCTTATTTTCTATGTGCTCTCTCTGGGCGTCATCATGTCCATCTACCCATGGAATGAGATCGGACACATGGGATCCCCATTTGTTGTGACCTTTGAAAAACTCGGCATCGCCGGTGCAGCGGATATCATCAATATCGTCGTCATCACGGCGGTACTCTCTTCCTGCAACAGCGGGATCTTCAGCTCCGGCCGTATGCTCTACAATCTGTCCCTGCAGGGGAATGCACCTGCCTGCTTCCAGACGCTGAACCGTCATCGTCTGCCGTGGGTCGGCATCCTTTTCTCCGCAGCGATCCTGCTTGTCGCTGTCGGTCTGAACTATGTCATGCCGGCGGAGCTTTTCGTCTACGTCACCAGCGTCGGTTCCTTCGGGGCGCTCTGGACTTGGTTCGTCATCCTGCGTACCCAGCAGAAATTCCGCGCTTCTCTCTCGGAAGAAGAAAAGGCGAAGCTCACGTACAAGATGCCGTGGGCTCCTTACTCCGGCTATATCACTATGGCCTTCCTTGCCTGCGTAGTCGTAGCTTCAGCCTTCCGTGAGGATACGAGAGTCGCTCTCTATGTCACTCCGGTCTGGTTCATTCTCCTTTTTATCGGCTATCGTTTCGTCGATCGCGGAAATCGTGCCGGCGGAGCCAAAGTCGTGGATGCCGTCAAGGCGACTGCGAATCGTTAATATGCATCCCCCCGATCGAATTTTTCGGTCGGGGGTTTTCTATGGAGATGAAAGGGGATCAGCAGATGAGAGCCCCTTCGCAGAACGTCTCCTTTGGATGGCTTCAAAGCGTCTCTCCTGTTTTATGATGGCTTTTCGGCTTGACATTTTCCTCATCATCCGATACAATAAGCACATATTACAAAAGTGCTGATGGAAAAAAGTACGTATTTCTGATTTTTCACAGAGAGCCGGGAATGCTGGGAACCGGTAAATAGGAAATAGGGAAGTTCTTTCCGGAACTGCATGACTGAAATCGAAGTAGGTCTTGCCGGGGTGGCTTGCGTTAAGGAGCCGAGAGTTGATCTGATGAAGATGAATGAGGGTGGTACCACGGAGAATCCGTCCCTTGGTACCACCCTTTTTGTATTCCTTAGATAAATTGGGTGGTACCGCGATGAGTCCCCGTCGTCCCTTGCTGAGTGAAGCAAGGGACTTTTTGTTTAAGTGAGAGGAAGAGCGGCGCGGCCATAGAAAGCAGCGCATAAATCTCTGTCACGCAGAATCATATTTCTGAAAGCAGCATAGTAGAAAAGTAGAAAGGAATATCATCATGAACAAATGGGTAAAAGCAGGGCTTATCGCAGCATTGGCAGGAATGACACTGGTCTATGGAGGATGCGGCGGCAATTCGGCAGGAAGCAGTAAGACTTCCGGTAAGAAACAGGTCGCAGTCGTGCAGATCATGCAGCATGGTTCGCTGGATGCAGCCAATCAAGGGATGATCGATGGGCTGAAGGATAAAGGCTATGGACCGGACAAGGTCGAAGTCGATCAGCAGAATGCACAGGGCGATCAGTCGAATCTGAAGAGCATCACGGCACGTTTCAAGAGCAATAAGCCCGACATCATTTTCGGGATCTCTACTCCGGCAACGCAGGCGGTAGCCAATGAGATCAAAGATATTCCGATCGTCGGCTGTGCCATCACCGACTTTGAGACGGCGAAGCTCGTCAAATCGAATCAGAAGCCGGAAACGAATGTCACCGGCGTCAATGACCGTGGTCCGGTCGAAAAGCAGGTAGATATGGGCAAGGTCTTCCTGCCGAATGCCAAGACCATGGGGCTTCTTTACTGCTCGAGTGAAGTAAACAGTGAGATCCAGGCGAACCAGGCGAAGAAGCATGCCGCTTCCATTGGCCTTTCTGTCGTAGAAAAAACGGTTTCCTCCGTGAATGATATCCAGCAGGTCGCAGAATCCATGGTAGGACAGGTCGACTTCATCTATGTCCCGACGGACAATGTTCTCGCGTCTTCCATCCCGACCCTTGTCAAAGTGACAGACCCGGCTAAGATCCCGGTCCTCGTCGGCGCTGACAGCATGGCCAGAGACGGAGCGCTCGCCTCTCTCTCTGTAGATTTCTATAAATCGGGCGTCCAGGCCGGCCACATGGCGGCTCAGATCCTGGATGGAAAGATCAAGCCGGAAGAAACTCCGGTCGAGGATCCGGAAGTCTATGAGGTCATCATTAATAAGAAAAATGCGGAGATCCTTGGTATTAAGATCCCGGATGAATACAAGAATGCCACGATGGTGGACTAGGGATGAGTAGCTAGGGATTAGGGATTGGGGATTAGGTGTGACTGGTGACTGGGATTCGCCGGCATCGTCATCCCGAGCGTAGCCGAGGGATCTTTACTGCACTGCGGGAATCAGCGTGTATGCGCAGAGGGAAAACGATGTCCTGGTGCTGCCTCACATCAGACGATATGCGTTCTGCAATAAAGACCCTCGGCTACGCTAGGGAAACACTGATTAAATCGTTGTCAGATTTTACTCTTGAAATTTTATACATGGCGAGGAATAACCTGACGCGAATAGCGAGCTATTTAAGGAAGGTTATGACGAAGCCATGCATAAAATTTCTTGTGGAATCTGACTCTGCGATTTAGTCAGCGTTTCCCTAGAAATGACGATGCGCACGAAGCGCTATCAAAACTCCGCGGCGCTTCTGATTTTTATGCGCCGCACCATCATTCCTAATTTCTCATTCGAGCAAAGCTTCATTCACAATCAAGGGACAGCACGTCCTCGGGGCCAACCCTGAACCTTGAACCCCATATAGTATTGTATAAATAAAAGAAGGCAACATAAGATGAAAAACTGGATGAAATGCAGTATAGCGGTCGCGCTCGCAGCGGCGGCTCTGATCTCCGGCGGTTGTGGTGGACAGAGCGGAGACGCCTCGGGCAAGATCAAGATCGGTGTCGTACAGATCGTGCAGCATGGCTCACTCGATGAGGCCAATAGAGGCTTCGTCGATGCATTGAAGGAGCGCGGCTATGGGCCGGATAAGGCCCAAATCGAGCAGGAAAATGCACAGGGCGATCAGTCGAATCTGAAGACCATCGTTTCCAGGTTCAAAGCAGAGAAGCCGAAGCTGATCTGTGCCATCGCGACACCGGCGGCGCAGGCAGCAGCGAATGAGATCAAGGACATCCCGATCGTTGGTACTGCGATCACTGACTATACCAGTGCAAAGCTGGTGCAGAATGATGAGAGACCCGGCGGTAACGTGACCGGAGTCAGTGATTTCGCAGCCATGGATGCCCAGATGGAGCTCGCTCACAAGCTCATCCCGCAGGCGAAGCATGTCGGCCTCATCTACTGCTCGAGCGAAGTAAACAGCGAAGTACAGGCGAACCAGATGAAGGACTACTGCAAAAAACATGATCTTGCCGTCGAAGAACGTACGGTGAACAATGTCAATGATATCCAGCAGGTGGCGGAGTCACTCATCGGTAAGGTGGACTACATCTATGTCCCGACGGATAACACGCTGGCTTCCTCCATTCCGACACTGATGAAGATCACGGATGCGAATAAGATCCCCGTCATCGTCGGGGCGGACATCATGGCGAAGGACGGTGCGCTGGCAGCGCTCTCGGTCGATTACTATCGCCTCGGCAAGCAGACAGGAGAATTGGCGGCGGATATCCTCGATGGCAAGGTCAAGCCGGAGACGTCTCCGATCCAGCACCAGAAGGATTACACCATCGTCATCAATAAGCAGGATGCGGAAATTCTGGGGCTGACGATTCCGGAAGAAATCGCAAAGAAAGCGAATATGGTGTAAAAAGTGTTTCCTTAAAAAGCTCAGCAGCGTAAGCTGTCGGGCTTTTTTGTTTTCAGTTCAAGGTTCAAGGTTCAAGGTTCAGGGTTCAAGGTTCAGGGTTCAGGGTTCAAGGTTCAAGGTTAGCCCAAGGGGGGGACGCCCCCTTGATTGTGGATGAAGTCTCTGCCCGAAAGTAGTATTCAAGTCACCAGTCACCAGTCACCAGTCACTAGTCACTAGTCACCAGTCACACCGAATCCCTGACTACCAATCCTCCGCCAACCTTTCCCTTTTTCCCTATGGATTTCTGTGCTATAATAAATCATAAGTATAACTATTTCTACCAGAAGAGCTATGCTGAAACTACACAAAGAAGGCGGGGCTATGTCAGAAATCAAAGAACGATTAGCTCATGTCATGGAGCGGATCGAAACAGCGCGGGAGAAGTCCCCGTATCATCAGGCGGTCACGCTGGTGGCTGTGACGAAGTTCCATCCCATCGAAGACATGGAAGAAGCCATTTCTCTCGGTGTCACCCATGTGGGTGAGAACCGTGTCCAAGAAATGGAAGAAAAATACCAGGAGCTCTCGCTCCCGGTGACCTGGCATCTGCAGGGACATTTGCAGAAAAATAAAGTCAAAAAGGCAGTCGCTATGGCAGATCTCATCCAGTCAGCGGACTCATTGTCCATTCTGCAGGAGATCGACAAGCGGGCGGCAGAGATCGATAAGGTGCAGGACGTACTTCTGGAGTTTAATATTTCCGGAGAAGAAAGCAAGACAGGTCTTTCACCAGATGACATGAAAATGGCGATCGATGAAGCGAAGGCGCTCTCTCATGTGAGGGTGCTCGGACTGATGTGCATGGCACCGAATTATGAGGATGTGGAGATGACGCGTCCCGTCTTCCGCAAAGCCCACGAGATGTGGGAGGATATGAAAAAGCAGTTTCCCGAGGGACAGATTTCCATCCTGTCTATGGGAATGACCCATGATTTTGAACAGGCTATCGAAGAGGGAGCCACGATGGTGCGTATTGGCACTGCGATCTTCGGCTCTCGCGTATACCATTAGGAGGAGAAAGAAATGAGTTTATTGGATAAGTTTAAAGATCAGTTCGTCGATCGTGATGATGAGGATATGGAAGAAGAGGATCTCGGCGAGGAGACGGCTCCCGGCAATCCTGCTCAGCCCGTCCCGCCGCGTCCGGCAGCTGTCCGCGGTATCGGCAGAAGTGCTGTCCCGCGTCAGGCCGCCAAGCCATACACCATGGTCGTTGTCAGCCCGAAGAGCTACAGTGATGCGGAAAAGATCGGGGATCATCTGAAGGCTATGCGTCCGGTCGTCATGAATATGGAAAAAACGGATGCGGATGAAGCCCAGCGTATCGTGGATTTCGTTCAGGGCATCATGTATGCTTTGGATGGCCGCATCGACCAGATTTCTGAAAGCATTTATCTCTGCGCGCCGAATAATATGAGCGTTTCCCGTGAGAATTTCGCTGCCTATGCGGATCAGCAGGCAGCCGCACCGGCCGGTGCACCGCAGTGGAATGCCCAGCAGCCGCAGGGACCCTCGGCTCCAGAGGCTTGATGTCTTTCTGGGAAGGGGGTCTGGGCTGGCTGAAAAAGCAGTTCAGCGATCAGGACGAGGATGCCCGTGACACACAGGCAGAGGAGAGGGAGATACTTCCGGAGGCAGGCGCGCTGCCGGCTCGAAGTCTCCGTCCGCTGGAGGTGGTGATCATGGTACCCGGCACATATGCAGATGCACGGCATGGGGTGGATGCTCTTGAAAAAGGGTTCGCCGTTATTGTCGTTTTGAATGACAGTGTGGATGATGAGACAGCCAGCCGGTTTGTCGATTTCATGAGTGGAGCTGTTTATCTGGCCCACGGAAGCATCGAGCTTCTGAATGATGATGTCCTTATCTGCCTGCCGGAGACTGTACGGCTCGATAAGGATCGACTGACCGATTTCCAAGGCATCCCTGCCTGGAAAGGACCGAACCTATGAAAAAGATACTGATCATCGGATGCGGGGCGATGGGAGGAGCGATCCTCTCCGGCTGCCTTGCCAAAGGTTTATGGAAAAAAGAAGAAGTCTTCGTGAAGGAGCATTCCCTTGCGGCTTCGGAAGAAAAAGCAGCACGATACGGAGTCTCTGTCTCCAAAGAGGGGGGCGAAGCCGGTGAGGCGGATCTGGTCATTGTGGCCGTGAAGCCGAACGTGGTTCCTTCTGTGCTGGAAGAATTGTCCCGGCATGCGCCCCGCCGGGTCCTTTCTATTGCAGCCGCTGTCACGATCGAGACACTGGAAAAGGCTCTTCCGAAGGGGACAGAAGTCATCCGCGTCATGCCGAATACCCCGGCCTCTGTCGGAGAAGGCATGGCAGCGATCGCGCCGGGGACATTCGCTTCGGAAGGATTCATCGCTGAGGCAGAGGATATTTTCCGCGCACTGGGCAAGGAAGCCGTCGTGACGGAGCGACAGCTCGATGAGCTTGGTGCGCTCTCCGGTGCAGGTCCGGGATATGCGTTTGTCATCATTGATGCCTTGGCAGATGCCGGCGTCCTGATCGGTCTTCCCAGAAAGCTTGCCATCGAAGCCGCTGCCCAGACGCTGTATGGCGCAGCCAAGATGGTGCTGGAAACAGGGAAACACCCGGCTGAGCTGCGGGATCAGGTCACAAGTCCCGGCGGTACCACCATTGCGGGGATCCATGCCATGGAGCGCGCGGGTATCCGCGCTGCACTGATGGATGGCGTAGAAGCATGCCTCGCAAAATCGGATCAGATGGCGGGGAAATAATTAGAAATGATGAGCCAGGAATCAACATATGAAAGATAGAGAAAAAATCATTCGTTATTTTGCGGCCACCAGTGACGATGCCAAAGACATGGCGATCCGTCTGCTGGATCTGGCCGATGTTGTCGACCGTGGACGGCCATTTGCTGTCGGCCCGTTTATGTCGCCTTTTGCCGCGCAGATCGGGCAGACTATCGCAACCCATATGAAGACGGTCACGGTGAAAAGCGAAGGCGGCTATCATGAGGCAGAGCGCGTGCGCATCGCCTTTTCCAGAGACGACTATGACGGCCCCATCGACTTTGGCATGACACTCCTCTCCGTCACCTGGGATGACCGTTACCGCCTGATCGGGCATCGGGACGTCTTAGGCTCGCTGATGGGGCTTGGCATCGACCGTGCCGTTCTTGGCGACATCCTCATGCAGGGCGCCGGCTGTCAGATCGTAGCAGACAGTACCATGGCCGGGTGGATCAGAGACAATTTCCATAAAGTCGCCATGGTCCCTGTCACGGTCAAAGAGATCCCGATGGAGGAGATCGAGCCGCCGAAGAAAACGGCCAAGGAAGTCCGTGCGACAGTGGCCTCTCTTCGCCTGGATGCTGTCGGGGCAGCGGGCTTTGGTATCTCCCGCTCCAAGATGGTGCAGGCCGTCGATGACGGACGCACGGAAGTGAACTGGCAGCCTGCCAAGAGCGCGTCCCAGACGGTGAAGGCAGGCGATATCATCAGCATCCGGGGACGCGGCCGCATCGAGATCAAAGAAGAGACCGGTACGAGCCGAAAAGGACGGACGGGGCTTTTGATCGACAGATATAAGTAAGGGTTCGGGGTTCAGGTTAATAGGTTCAATGGGTTCTGTAGGTTCGACAGGTTCATAGATTTCTCATCTTTCGTGAATACCATAGAAGTTTGAAAGCAGGGATTAGTGGCTAGGGATTAGGTTTGCGATACGGGAAAATCGCTAATTTCAAACCTCCGCGGCGCTTCTGATTTTTATGCGCCGCACCAACCCCTTTGAACCTCTTGAACCTATAGAACCCTCTGAACCTCTTTCACACGTAATCATGGGACGGCACGCCCGAGGGGCTAACCCTGAACCTTGAACCCTGAACCCTTGAACTCATAAGTAAGAATATCATTAAAGGAGCATAGATCATGATCACACCGATGGATATTCATAATAAAACATTTTCCGGTCAGATCCGCGGCTATTCGAAGGATGAAGTGAATGCCTTTCTGGAAGAGCTTGCGAGCGACTATGAGAAGATTTACCGCGAGCACCGCGCGATGGAAGAAGAAATGGACATCATCCGCACGAAGCTCCGCAACTACGAAAAGATGGAGTCGACCATGTCCCACACGCTGGTCATGGCGCAGGAAACCGCGGATAATGTGAAGAAGAATGCACACAAGGAAGCCGAGCTTTCCATTCAGGAAGCCCAGAGCGAAGCGCAGAAGATCGTTTCCGATGCCGAAGCAGCTCGTCGCAAGATGAATGCGGATCTTCTGAAGGCAGAAGGAGATATGAATCTGTATATCGAAAAGCTCTTGTCAAATTTCAAATCTGCGCTGGCGCTGATCGAAGCAGCCAAAGCGGCTCGTGCGCCGCAGGCGGTGCAGGCTCAGCAGCCGGCAGTTTCTGAACCAGCCGATGAGGTAGAGCCTTCTTCCCCAGAAGAAGCCGTACCGACTGTAGAAGCACAGGAAGCCGCTCCAGTACCTGCCGGCGGAAATCTTTTCGATGAGGCGGCTAAGACAGTGGCTCCGAAAGAAGAGAACTAAGCCTATGGAAACCAAACAGACCGTGACCGAGTGGGCCAATGACCATCTGGGGCTCACCCTGGCGATCACCCAAAGACTGCATGAAGAGCAGACCCCCTTTCAGCACATTGAGATCGTCGAGACGGAGCAGTATGGACGTCTTCTCATCTTAGACGATGTTTTCCAGACTTCCGTCAAGGATGAGTGGACGTACCATGAGATGATCGCGCATGTCCCGCTCATGATGCATCCTCATCCGGAGCGTGTACTCATCATTGGCGGCGGAGACGGCGGCGTTGCACGCGAAGTCTGCCGCCACGAGTGTGTGAAACAGGTGGATCTCTGCGACATCGATGGCCGCGTCATCGAGCTTTCGAAGGAATATTTTCCGACGATCTCCAAAGTCCTCCTGGATCCGCCGAAGAAGCTTCATGTCCATGTGGGAGATGGCATCGCTTTTGCGGCCGCGGTGAAGGACTTTTATGACGTCATCATCATCGACTGCTCTGACCCCATCGGACCGGGCGAAGGCCTTTTCACGAGAGAATTCTACAAAAGCGCCAAGGCGGCTCTTAGAGAAGATGGGCTCATCGTCCAGCAGACCGAGTCCCCGATCGTCCAGCAGAAGACCGTCCACGATGTTTTTGAGGCGATGCGTGACGTATTCCCCATCGTACGCATGTATTTTTCACACGTGCCGATCTATCCGGAGTGCATGCACTCCTTCATGATCGGATCGAAGAAATATGATCCGCTCACAGCCAAGGTCCGTGAAAACGGCCCGCAGCCGATGAAGTACTACAATAAAAATATCCAGAAAAGCTGCTTTGCCCTTCCGAATTTCATCAAAGACCTGATCTATAAGGGAACATATAGTTTTTGACAAAAGACGTGCGAAAGCACGTCTTTTGTGGTTGTCGGGTTCAAGGTTCAGGTTGGTGGTGCGGCGCATTATAATTTAGAAGCGCCGCGAATGATTTGAGAATATCGTAAGATGGGGTTCCTCTTGGGGAAGGGGATGTCCGAATGGCAGAGAATAGAGTGGCCCGCAGGGGCACAACTCTATGTAGTGGTCAGCATCTCATCTGCGGCAATCTGTGTTCTGGCTATACCAAGCGCACAGACAACCTTTCTGCAGAATTCTGTCTCTTCGAGGCAGTCTATCCTTGGCCTTCGGTCTGCTTCTTCTTTAAGGGGCGACGTATTTTACGTTATTCTCAAAACTTGCTGCGTTTCTATTATATATATTTTGCGCTGAACTACAACCCCGAACCCATCCACCTGAACCCTGAACCCCCTTTCCTTCCCATGATATAATGAGAAAAATGGTTTCATGAAAGGAGCGATTTCCATGGAAATCCGTGTGTTGAAATATTTTCTCATGGTCGCGCGTGAGGAGAGCATCACGAAGGCGGCCAGCCGTCTCCACATCACGCAGCCGACGCTGTCGCGCCAGATGGCGGACCTCGAAGCGGATATGGGCGTCCCGCTCCTGGATCGGAGCGGACGCAAGATCGCATTGACGCCGGAAGGCATTCTTCTTCGCCGACGCGCCGAAGAGATCGTCTCTCTGGTCGACAAGACGGAGATGGAAGTCTCGCAGGCGGCAGAAAATCTGGAAGGCACCATCAGCGTAGCAGGAGGGGATCTCTCGCAGGCGCGTGATTTCGTGCGTCTCATTAAGGAATTCCAGACACTCCATCCTTTTGTATGTTTCCGCTATTATACGGACATCACGCCATACATTTGTGAATGTATGGATCATGGCTGCGTCGATGTGGGCCTCCTTGTGCAGCCTTTCGATACGGAGAAGTATGAGTCACGCCCCATCGGAAAACCGAGCCGGATGGGGGTGTATATGCGTGCGGATGATCCGCTCGCCAAGAAGCCGGAAGTATGGATGCAAGACCTTGAAGGCCGCCCCCTGCTGCAGGGGCTTCGTCCAGATCTTGATGCGATGCTCTTTGCCAGACATACGGATCAGGATAGCCATCCTGCCATGATCGAGTGTGACCTCCCCATAAACCGGGCTATCATGGTCGATGAGGGCATGGGCTATTTTATTGCCGGGGAGGGTGTACTCCCCTTTCTTGATGAACATCGGATCTGTTTCAGACCGATCGGAGAAAAGGCGCAGTATATCTACACATTTCTTGCGTGGCGCAGAAATCAGCCCTTCAGTCGTGTCACGAAAACGTTCATTGAGTTTTTGAAAAAGAAGTTGAAGTGAGGGAAAACATCTGCGAAAGCAGGTGTTTTTTTATTGGAAAATCGGGGCCCATGGGAGTGCTGCCCCTTGATTGCGTTTGAAAGCCTTGCTTGCATGAGAAATGCGAAATGGTGGTGCGATGCATAAAAATGTAGAAGCGTCGCAGCGTATGAATCACGGCGATGCCCGAGGAGGGATTGAAGCGACTCGCCACCAGTCGCCAGTCACACCCCATTCCTTATCCCTGGCTTCTCGCCCCTTCATGCCTTTTCACTATCCAAATTCATAATCCATAAGTATTTGCTATGCAGCAGCATTCTGCCTATACTAATGACAGAAGAAACGAAGGGAGGAGCATGAACGATGGCGATCCAATGGAAAAGGCGGCTTGCTGCAGGACTTGTGCTTGCGGTGCTGCCGCTTATCATGACCGCAGGATCCTTGCATTTTCACTGTGAGGAAGTCCGCGCCGCGCAGGTGATCAAAGAGGAGAAAGGGCCGTACGGCTGCCTTACCTGGCCGCAGAATCTGAATGCCGTCAGAAGCGAGGTGGAGATTTTCAAAGAGATCCCCAAAGACCTGCGAGCGGATACTCCGATAGCCACTGCGATTTACAGGAATACCCAGGTATACACGAATAGCCTCATGCTGGACATGAGACAGTTACAGGCAGAGAAGCCTCTTTTCTATCGCGTGCGGGCGTACGATCTGGATGGGCATCCCATCGGCCCCTATTCGCAGCCGGCAGATGTGGAGAGCGCACTTTTCAAGACGGAGCGCAATGCGCCCATCCCGCACGATTCCTATGGCAAGGGGAATGGCAGCACCCTTCTGTATCCGGTCTATGCCTACACAGGAAATCCGAATGCCGCGCGCTATGAGATCGAAGTCACGTCAAAGTATCCGGAAAATCTCCATGGCTTCTCGCCATCCGTCCACCGCATCTATGCGGCAAAGACAGAACTCACCGATCTTTATGATGATGCGCCGCGGACGGGGACCTACTACTGGCGCGTCAGGGGAATGGACAGCACGGGGAAGCCCGTGGGTGAGTGGAGCCTGCCGCAGGAGATCAAAAATCCGGTGAAGCATTGGAAGGTGGCTGTCTATGGCGACAGCATTTCTCACGGCGGCGGTCATCTCTCCTTCGGGCCGGCTGACCTTGCCTACAGCTATGAGTCGTATCTGGACTTTCCTTCGATCAATCTTTCCCAAAGCGGGGATACGAGTGAGGCTATGGTCATGCGCTTCGAGAAGGACGTGCTTCCTTTTTCGCCGGAGTACCTTCTCATCTTGGGCGGGACGAACAGTCTTCGCGCCGGTGTCCCGGCAGCGGATGTGATCTCTGACCTGAAGGAGATCCAGAGAAAGTGCCGCGAGCATGGTATCATGCCCATCCTGATGACGCTGCCGCCGATCAATCCTGAAAACATCCAGAAGGCTTTTAATGAGCCGACCTATGAGGGCTGGAAAGCTTCTTTCGATGAGGTGAATGCTTTCATCCGCGGTGAGGTCCATATTGATACCGCCGCGCCCTTTGAAGAGATGGAAGAGCTTCCCACCTGGCTCGCGCTGGACGGCATTCACGGCGACTGGAATATGAAGCGCATGATGGCGGAGGTCATCAACCTCGAATTTCCAAAGGTGATAGCTGGTGACTAAGGATTGGTGATTGGGGAATTCAGGGGGCGGAGTGTCTTATGACTGCGAGGCATCAGCGTTTCCTTAGTTCTTCGTATCATCATCTTGAGCGGAGGGGTTAGGACACCGCATCAGAAAAATGGGGCATGAGTCGCAGGATCTCGCATGATCTCTGGAGAACCTTCTTGCCCTGTCCGTTTTTTATTCAATATGTAAGCAGAAAGGATTATGCTATGGTTAAACAGACAGCAGGACGCACCATTCTGGGGAATTTTGCGCCGAAGTTTGCAGCACTCAATGATGATGTTCTTTTTGGTGAAGTGTGGAGCCGAGAGGAGAAACTGTCGCGCAAGCTCCGTTCCATCATCACGGTCAGCGCATTGATCGGGAAGGGCATGACAGATGCGTCTCTTGCCTACCATTTGAAGGAAGCCAAAAAGAATGGCGTGACGCAGGAGGAAATGGCAGAACTTCTGACGCACATTGCTTTTTACGCTGGTTGGCCTAATGCATGGGCGGCCTTCCATCTTGCCATGGAAGTCTATGAGAATGGGGACGCAGAGCACGGCGGGCTCTTTGGGCAGGGCGAGCCGAATACGGCTTACGCGAAGTATTTCACCGGGGATTCCTATTTGAAGGTGATTTCTAAAGCAGGCGATCCGCTGACCATATGCCAAGTGACTTTCGAACCTGGATGCCGCAACCACTGGCATATTCATCACGCCAAGAGCGGGGGCGGGCAGGTGCTCATCTGTGTCGATGGCGAAGGCTGGTATCAGGAAGAAGGAAAAGAGGCGCAGAGCCTAAAAGCAGGCGATATCATTGAAATCCCCGCAAATGTGAAACACTGGCATGGGGCAAAGAGGGAGAGCTGGTTCAGCCATCTGGCTTTTGAGATCCCGGGGACCGATCTTTCTAATGAGTGGTGCGAGGAAGTCAGCGCGGCAGCCTATGACGCGCTGACTCGCTGAAGAGGTGACTATGAAGACACTGATTGTTTACTACAGCTATAGTCATGGAAATACGAAAAAGATCGCGGAAGCGCTGGCAAAAGCCACGGAGGGGGATATCGAGCGCATCGAGACGGTCAGGAAATATGGCCCTTATGCGGAAACCATCGAAGTGGGGCAGGCAGAAGTACAGCGGGGGGAGTGTCCGCCGCTGCGGCCGATGAAGAAGGATATCGCGGGATATGATGTGATTGCTTTGGGATCGCCGACCTGGTGGTACACCATGGCGCCTGCCATGCGTACCTTCGTGACGACGCATGACTTCACTGGAAAGAAAATGATTTTCTTCGCGACACATGGTGGCTGGCCAGGGAGCGCCATCAAGCATCTTAAGAATTTAACCAATGCGGATGAAGTACTCGGGACGATAGAAGTCCGCTTTGACTCGAATGGGGGAGACGAACAGATTACGCCGGAAAAGGATGTGGACGCTTGGATTTCTATGATGAAGAAGAAAGTGCGAGGGTAGAATGGATGTGCCATATCAAGAGCTCGAAAAGATGAAAATCAAAGAGCTCAGAAAAGAACGCTTCCGCCTGCTGGATGATATTCACGAAAAGCAGCAGCAGCTCGATCAGATCGATTACCAGATTTATCAAAAGAAAAATGAAGAGGGAAAGGAAGGATCATGATGTGGAAGAAAGCGATCGCTCTTTCGTGTGCGTTTCTGGCCGCGGGAGGGTTAACCGGCTGCGGGGGAACCACGGGTGTGCCTCATCGCGAGGGCAAAGCAGCAGGCGCATCGAGCGAGACCCATATGGTGAAGAAAGATGCCAAAGCTATCGTAGTATTTTTTTCTGCGACAGGGAATACAAAACGTGCTGCGGAAATCATTGCGCGCACCAAAGGGCTGGATGTATGGGAAATCAAGCCGAAAGAACCCTATACGGATTCGGATCTCAATTATAGAAATGACAACAGCCGCGTCAGCCGCGAACATCAGGATCGGAGCCTTATGCCGGAGATCGATGGGGATGTACCTGGTTGGGATAGCTATGAGACGGTTTTTCTGGGGTATCCGATCTGGTGGGGCGAAGCACCGAATATTGTGTATCATTTTGTGCGGAGTCATGACTTTTCCGGAAAGCAGGTCATTCCTTTCTGCACATCGTATTCCAGTGATCTTGGAGACAGCGATGTGCTGCTAGAAGAAACGGCCAAGATTGGCGAATGGTTTCCAGGGACTCGTTTCTCCGGCGGAGCCTCTGAAAGTGACCTCATCGACTGGTCCGGGCACTTCTAGGGAGGCGAGGAAGCGCGATGAAGCTTCTTTAGCTGCCTGCAGCGGGGAAATCTTTTAAAAGTAGGGAAAGCCACTTGACAAGCATGAAACATGATTTATAATAAAAGCATGTTTTAAGAGCATAAGCAAATTGTCTGTGTCTTAAAGCAAACCATTGCCTGCGTTTCGCGTGATCGGCGAGTCATCCCGCCATGATATACCCCTATATCATGGTTTCCCGCTTTCCCCATAGCCCCGATGACATCCCATCGCCTTCACAAGAGCGCAGGCAGAAAAGAGCGGGTCTCCCCTAATTTCCCGCTCTTTTTCTATTGTATTTTTTTGATGGATGACTGACCTTAGCTTCATGTACTTCCACGTTCCATGCCCCGTGCAGGAAAAGATTTTCTGATCGATCAAAAGAAAAGCGGCTCGGTGCATGCCGGAGGGCGGGGTTTCTGATCCTCCCGATGAAAATCAGTCCCGTCCGGCAGATTTTTTTATTTGTTAAATTGACAATTCGTTTTATTATATTTTATAATTAACCAGATACATTTGAAATAGTGTATCCTTATTTGGGGAAGAGTTGATTTTTGAGTTTCCGGGGCCATTCGGAGTTTGGCCTCATTGTTCATGAAAAGGGGACATAATCATGGCACAGGCAGCAACAAGAGCAGAACGTATGGTGGGCGTTCGTGCGAATATTCTTAACACCGCTAAAAGACTTTTTTTGGAACAGGGGTATAAAAAGACAACCATTCGCCAGATCGTACAGGAGTCCGGGATCACCTCGGGCAGTATCTACAATCTGTTTGACAATAAAGACGCTGTTTTCTCGGCCATTACGAATGACCTTTGCCAGGTGATCGTGGATGAGGTGGAGAAGCGCTTCTCTGATAAACCGCTGGAATATCACTATGCAGCGATCTTGGCGGTCGAACTGTATGCGATCGAGAAGGAGTCTGTTTTCCGTGAACTCTACTATGAAGCCTATACGGAGCCAAAGATTTTCGAAGCCCTGCTCCATACGCATTTGGATCTCGCAGATCACTACCTCGCAGAGGCAGACTGTATGGGCTATCTGAAGCCGGATGAATATTATGCACGCATGCTCCTTTCCAAAGGCGCCATGCTCGGCTATATGCAAGCCTTCGACTTTGACCGCACCGGTCCTGTTCGTGTGCTTCGAAGAGAGCTTGCCTCCCTCATCCTGCTGTCTCTCGGGCTGAAGAAACGGGATATCAAAGACCTGTACTCCTTCATGCTGGAGATCGAGGATGAATGTAGCGAGATCATCGAAGTGATCCTTGACAGTGTGCATCAGCCGTAGGGCGGGGATAGTGAGTGAGGATCCCGGTGGATCTGTGACTGGTGATCAAAGGCCGCCCTAGGGCGCCGCCTCAGCCAATAGACAAATGGATAGCGATCCCAAAGCGTGAGAGATGGAGTCTCTCACGTTTTTTTATTTGAAAAAAGTTTCATAAAAGCTATTGCAATTTTATGCACAACGCTGTATAATTATCACATCCTCAAACAAGCCCATGTGAAAGGGCTGATGAAATTGTCTATATTATTTTGAAAGGCGGCATTATCATGACAGATATTAAAAGCGTAAAAAAAGTAGTTCTTGCATATTCCGGTGGTCTGGATACCTCCGTTATCATTCCGTGGCTGAAAGAAACCTATGGCTGTGAAGTCATTGCCTGCACCGTGAATCTGGGACAGCCGGAAGACTTCGAAGCCATCCACAAGAAGGCGCTCGCATCCGGTGCTGAATATGCAGAGACTCTTGATGTTCGCAAAGAATTCATTGAAGAATATGCATACAAAGTCCTTCAGGCAGATGGCCGTTATGAAGGCAAGTACCTGCTCGGTACCTCCTTCGCTCGTCCACTGATCGGCAAATGCCTTGTCGACATGGCAAAGAAATATGGCGCTGATGCCATCTGCCACGGCGCGACCGGCAAAGGCAATGACCAGGTTCGTTTCGAACTCACCATCAAAGCTCTGGCTCCGCACATGAAGATCATCGCTCCATGGCGTATCTGGGATATGAAGTCACGTGAAGATGAAATGGCTTATGCTGAAGCACATGGTGTGCCGATCGACAAGTATGATGAAAAGCAGACTGATGAAGAAAAGGCTGCACAGACATACCCATACTCCATGGACTGGAACATGTGGCATCTGTCCCATGAAGGCGATGACCTGGAAAATCCGGCAAATGCACCGCACAAGGATATGTACCTCGTCACCTGCGATCCGGAAGAAGCTCCGGATAAGCCGGAGATCGTCACCATTGATTTTGAAAAAGGCATTCCGACCGCTGTCAATGGCAAGAAGATGGACGGCGTAGAGCTCGTGAATACCCTGAATGCCATCGGCGCACGCAACGGCATCGGCATCGATGACCTCGTAGAAAACCGCCTCGTCGGCATGAAGTCCCGCGGCGTCTATGAAAATCCATGCGGCTCCATCCTTTTCTACGCACACACCGAACTGGAACGACTCTGCCTTGACCGCGCGACCTTCCATTTCAAAGAGATCGCTGCTGTCAAATACTCAGAGCTCGTATATGACGGGATGTGGTTCGCACCGCTGCGCGAAGCACTGCAGGCCTTCGCTGACAAGACCTCCGAAACCGTGACCGGCAAAGTCACCCTTCGCCTCTACAAGGGCAACATCATGTCCAATGGCGCAGAAAGCCCGTACTCCCTGTATAATGAAGAGTTCGTCACTTTCGGTGAAGATGATGTATACAATCAGGCAGATGCAGAAGGCTTCATCAACCTCTTCGGTCTGCCGCTCACCATCCGTGCCCTTATGAAGGAGAAGAATGCAAAATGAGTGATATGATGTGGGGCGGACGCTTCACGAAGGCAGAGGAAAAGAATGCACTGGATTTCAATGCATCCATTTCCTATGACTGCCGCATGTATCGTGAAGACATCGCCGGCTCTATCGCCCATGCCAAAATGCTGGCGGCTCATGGGATCATTTCCAAAGAGGATCAGGAAAAGATCACCAAGGGTCTTCTCTCTATCAAAAAAGAGATCGATGAAGGGACATTCCCTTTCTCTGTCGAGCTCGAAGATATTCATATGAATATCGAAAAACGTCTCACCGAGGAGATCGGTGATGCCGGCGCCCGCCTCCACACGGCGAGAAGCCGCAATGACCAGTGCGCGCTGGATCTCCATATGTACATGAAGAGAAATATCGCGCGCCTGTCTGAAAAGCTCATCGCCGTCTTAGAAGCCCTCCTCGCTGCTTCCAAGAAATATCAGGACGTCATCCTGCCGGGCTACACCCACATGCAGCGCGCGCAGCCGGTCCTCTTCGCTCATCACATGCTCGCGTACTTTGCGATGCTCGAGCGTGACTTCAAGCGTCTCGAAGACTGCTACGATATGTGTGACATGTCGCCGATCGGCGCCTGTGCGCTGGCAGGGACCACGTACCCGACACATCCCGAAGAAGAAGCGAATGACCTTCACTTCGCCTCCGTCTACGGAAACAGCCTCGATGCGGTCTCGGATCGCGACTACCTTCTCCAGTTTCTCTCCTTCGCATCGATCTGTGCGATGCATCTCTCGCGTCTGTCGGAAGAATTCATCTACTGGTCCACCAGTGAATTCCAGTTCATCGAGCTTGATGACGGATACTCCACGGGCAGCTCTATCATGCCGCAGAAGAAGAATCCGGACATGTGTGAGCTCATTCGCGGCAAAACCGGCCGTGTCTATGGACACCTCATCGGTCTTCTGACCGTCATGAAGGGTCTGCCGCTGGCCTATGACAAGGATATGCAGGAAGATAAGGAAGGCGTCTTTGATGCCTTGGATACCCTGTACTTCGCCCTCGACATCTATGCCGGCATGATCTCTACCATGACTGTCAATGGCGATCACACCCGCCAAGTCCTTGAAAGCGACTTCTCGAATGCGACCGACATGGCAGACTACCTTGCGAAGAAAGGTCTGCCTTTCCGTCAGGCGCATGCCGTCGTCGGAAGTGCGGTCCACTACTGCATCGAGCACCACAAGGTCCTTCTGGATCTCTCCATGGAGGAATTCAGATCCATGAGCCCGCTCTTTGAAGAAGACATCAAAGAAGCCCTCTCTATCGAAAACTGTGTGAAGAACCGTGAAAGCTACGGCGGCACAGGGCCGAAGTCCGTAGAACGTCAGCAGACACATGCAGGGGACATGATCGCTAAGATGAAAGAAATGTCCGCGTCTTGGAAAGAGGAAATGGCGTTTCTTGGATGAGTGACTGGTGACTAGGGACTAGTGATTAGGAATCACGTTTCTCTGAACTGCCCCATTGATGTAACCACGGCGTTCCCGCCTGGTATAGACAATTTCACAAGCAAAAAGCCCATCGTCTGATGGGCTTTTTGCTTGTGAGAAGGGGCGGGGCATGGTGTCGGCTTTCTCCTATAGCAGGATATGCTTTTATCGGATCTGGTGAGCCGCGCGATCACTAAAAAACGAAGGCATCGGAAGGAAGATGCCTTCGTTTTTTTTCTTATCTTTCCGGAGGAAGTCCCGCATATTCTCTGGCGAAGTCAGAGAAATTCTCGATGATATAGCGTTTCAGCATATCTGCCGGGGGAGAGAGCTTCTCGCCTTTTTTCCACGAAAGGCTGATGTAGCGCGAGCAACTCGGAGAGGAGATCGGCACCAGCGCGACATGGTCGCCGCCGACACCGTGCCATGTGATGCGCGGCGCGAAGGATACACCGAGGCCGGCGCGGATGAATTCGCGTACCGTCATCGGGCTGTCGCTCTCGAGTACCACATGTGGGACAAAGCCTGCCATGCGGCAGTAGAAGTCTGTGATGGTACGAAGGGAAGAGCCTGCTTCCAGAGAAATGAATCCCGCTTTCTCAAATTCATCCAGATTGACAGATGATTTTCTGGCATGCGGATCCGTATCCGGCATAGCCAGCATGATGTCTTCCTTGAGGAGCGTCACAGAGTGGTCATTCTCGATCGGATTGATGGAGGAGGACAGGAAGAGATCCACATGATTCTGGTTCTGCTGACCCGGCTTATTGTGCTGCTGCAGGATCTCGAAACGGATATCCGGATGCTCCTGACGGAAACGGGTAAGGAAAGCCGGGATGATCATAGAAGCCGCGAAAAGAGAAATGGTGACGGTGAGCTTCTGTGCTTCCTTGGTATCAGCCAGCTCCTTCTGCGCGCCGTGCAGCTCCTGCATGATGCGGTTCGTATGGCGGAGCAGGATCTCGCCATATCTTGTGAGGACGATGTTTCGGCCGCTTCGGGAAAAGAGTGGTACGCCGAGCTCTGTCTCAAGTACCTTGATGGTATGGGACAGGGACGGCTGGGAAATGTGAAGGGCTTCTGCTGCGCGTGTCAGGTGCTGCAGCTCGGCTGTCTTTTGGAAATAGCTCAGGGCGAGCAATGTCAATTTCATGGAGATCCCCCAAATGATTGATAGAAAAAACAAAAAATCGAATATCACTTATAAGTATTATACTCTTGCATATGGAAATTATCAATCAATCTTTCTTCTTATGCACTGAAATTTAAGAATTCCAAAAGAGATATCGACCATCTTGCGGTTCAAAAAAGTCCCGCGCATTCATTGGGGCTAAAATCATCAAGAACTGTCGGGCATAAGAAAGATAACGGGCAGGAATACATGGTCAATGGAAGTGACTCATTCATAGATAACAGGCAATGGATCGATAGATGAAGTCTTGGTTCACTCGGAAGCCCGCGTTCTTAAACCACCCTTTCATTTATAGTATAATAGGAAAAATGATAGCATTTTGGAAAGGAGCTTTTCTATGAAGAGGAAAAAAACTGCCCCTATGACGAAGGCAGAACGCATCGCTGCCGCCATTCGTGGAGATGCAGTAGACCGTGTACCATACTCGCTGTGGTCTTATCTGCCGATGATCGATCTCGATCCCGCAGCGAATGCGGAACATACCTATGATTTCTATAAGACCTATGACGTCGATATCTTGAAGACGATGAATAACGGTATGTACAGCGTCGAAGACTTCGGCGTGACAGTCGATTATTCAGACATTGAAAGAGGCGGCGTGGCGAAAATCATTTCCACTCCGGTCCATACGCCGGAAGACTGGCTGAAAGTCAAGCCGGTCTCACTGCATGAGGGCGCGCTGGCTCGTGAGCAGGACTATCTGAAGAGACTGCTGAAGAAGACCAATGGCGAAGTGCCTGTCATTTTCACCGTATTCAGTCCGCTGACTACGGCAAACAAACTGTGTCCGCACATGATGGAGCACATCGCTTCCGGCCATGGAGAGCAAGTGAAGGCAGCCCTGACTGCCATCACAGAGACCACCTGTGCCCTCGTCCAGCGCGTCATCGAGCTGGGTGCGGATGGCATTTTCTTTGCGACGCAGCTCTCCTCCTATGATCTGGTGAAGGAGGATCTCTACAAAGAGTACGGCATGCCCTATGATATCGCGGTCCTTTCCGCTTCGCAGGGCTGGTGCAATGTACTGCATGCCCATGGAAAGCACATCATGTTCCCCCTGCTTCGGAAATACCCCGTTCAGATCTTCAACTGGCATGCCTTTGAATCTCTGCCGGGCATCCACGAGGCGCAGGTCATGACTGGTAAGTGCATCATGGCCGGCCTTGAACGCATGGATATCACCGACGGACATAAGAATGAGATCGAGCACCAGATCTATGAGACACTTAGAGAGACGGGCGGCCGCCATGTCATTCTCTCGCCCGGCTGCGTCATCCGCTATCCGCTGGATCCAGATATGCTTTCCTTTGTCAGGAAGGCCAAGGAGGAAATAGAAGAAAGACTGCTGGGGAATAGGGACTAGGAGTGACTGGCGGAGAGGTGTCCGGCTGCCGCGGGGGACTTGCAGCTCTCATGGGAGTGACCGGGAAACCTTATCCCAGCTGT
>ERZ1026884.338-NODE-338-length-32272-cov-5.154918_pt1 | contig 32272 bp, 39 predicted proteins | sample MGYA00380172_ERZ1026884 | MGnify/ENA primary metagenome ERZ1026884 (study PRJEB33269, sample SAMEA4719808) | human gut metagenome | biome: human-associated habitat; feature: organic feature; material: feces | place: Cameroon | collected 2013-10 ... | reverse complement strand
GGCCAGCCCTACTGGTACGGCGGGTGCGTTTACAAGTGTACCCAAAGCCTGCTTAACCGCAAGGCAAAGCAATATCCTTCCCATTACACGTCCAGCCGCATGAAGCGATACAAGGATGACATTGTGCAGAAAAAGGTCTGCGCGGACTGTATTGGCGGCGCGAAAGGATATGCCTGGACAAATGGCGGGCAGGGGGTACTGGAAGCCATTGGCACGGACAAAGGCATTTCCAACAAGTCCGGTGCAAACGGCTGCCCGGACAAGGGGGCCAACTCCATGTTTGCCTGGGCGAAGTCCAAGGGCATGGAATGGGGCACGATTGACACGCTGCCGGAGATTATCGGTCTGGCGCTGCAAACGGACGGGCATGTGGGCTACTACGTCGGCAACGGCTATGCGGTAGAATGGCGCGGCTTTAACTACGGCTGTGTGCGCACGAAGGTGAAAGAGCGCAAGTGGAAGTACTGGTACAAGCTGCCCTTTATTCTATACGGAGCAGCTGCTGCGGACATTCCCGCACCGGAAATTGCGCTGGGAAGCCGTTTGCTGAAACGCGGCATGGAAGGCTCTGACGTGAGGGCCCTGCAGGAGTTATTAATGCAGCTGGGATATGCGCTGCCCAAGTATGGAGCGGACGCGAAATTTGGTGCTGAAACAGAAAAGGCGCTGCGGGCATTTCAGAAGGAAGCTGGCTTGACAGTGGACGGCAAGTACGGCGACAAGACGCACGCTGCGCTGATGGACGCCATTGCAGATGATGACGGGCAGCCGGAGAATCCGGAACAACCTGAGCCGGATGATTCCACGCCTGCTGGTACGACAGTGGTGATTGTCTCAGAAGGCGGCAAAGTGAATGTCCGCTGTGGCAACGGTACGGAATATGCACGGCTTTCTGCCGTTGCGCCAGGCAGCACCTTCCCGCTGGTAGCGACCGCGCAGAACGGCTGGCACGCCATCGTGGTGAACGGTCGCGTGGGCTGGGTATCTGGCAAGTACGGCAAGACAATCTAATACGCTAAAATGAAATGCGGCACTCTCGGAGCTATTCTCCATGAGTGCCGCATTTTTTGCATTGAAAAGTGGTCTGCGCCCAAATTGCAGGCACAGACCACTTTTCAGTCATCCATATCAGAATCATCGTCATCATCCAAATCGTCCTCATCACTGGCAGTGCCGTACAATTTCCTCATCGATAGCCGATATTTGCACTTCTTATTGTAGAACACAAGCATTGCCTCGGCATAGCCAAGTGAGCCTGGGCGCCTTTCACGCGCAGTGCGAATGATGGTTTTCATGGGAATAAGCCCCAGACGCTCCTTAAATGTTTCTTCATTGAGCGCATCCCCATATGCTGCGATTAGACGTGCCACTGCATTAAGTGTATTGCCCGACAGAGAATACATTTCTCCTTCCCATGTGCTGACCAGTATGCGCAGCACTTTATCAAGAACATGGTATCCGTAGGTATCGAATATATTCTCCAATGCGGCAATCGCGCAAATAGCTCCATGCCGCTTCTTTGAGCCAAGTTCCAGATTATATGAGTACACCAGATCCCGGATAAGCAGATGCTTTTCACTGCCTGATTCAAGGTGTGCATTGAAGGTGTCAAAAGGGGCTACTGAACGATGATGCTTTTGCTGTTCTGCAAAGATATGCGCTTCATGCTCATAGCAGAGATGATCGTAAATCATGCACCAGACAGGCGTATCACGGGAATTGGATACAAGAGCTACTGCCTCAATCGTGTGCTGACCATCAAATACATAATTAATTCCATCACGGCGGCTGACCTTTACGGGATTAATCTGATGCAGATCAAATTCGTGGGCTATCTTGAGAATCTGCGATTCGGACAGGGAGCGCTGATAATCCTGACACGACACCAGATTTTTGATTGGTATCTTCTCGAATATCACGTCAGGCACATACGCATTGAGATCAGTATTCATGTATTACTCCTTTATGTCCTGCAGCAGTTCGTCTATTGTTGCCTGCAGGCTGAACAGGGCATGCTGAAGATTCATTCTTGCCTTTAGCGAAATGCTGTTCAGGTCTGTGTGGTTTCGTGTCCTGTTAATTGAACTGGTCCACGACGGGATGGTCAGTGTCAAGCCTGTGATTTCAGCGTCAGGATCAAAGTCTGGCATTGTCTTAATACCCGGCTGGATGGGCGCAGGCTGCTCGGGAGTTATTTGTCCAAGCTGCGAACGAGAGACAGCATACGGGACAACGGTGCTTGCCTTTCTCGCATTTCTCATCTGCTTGCCGAACTTTTTCACTTCCTGTGCGCTCATTCTGGACAGAGCGACCACATTGTCGTGAGAAATCTTATATCTGCCAGAGAGGATGCGCGGAAGCATTGTCGGATCCTTTTTGGCAATCATATCGACAGCCTGACTGTACACGCCGTACTTTTCTACTGTGCCGTGGGCAAGGTGGTATTCTTCGCCAATACGCTGTGATGTTCGAAATTTTTCCTGCTGAGCCTCGGGATCTATTACTTCATAAGGCAGATCAATGGATTTCTCACGCTTGCGATACTGGTTCCAGCCGCTGTAATTTCTGCGTCCGGCAATGACTTTTTCTGCTTCGTACCGTTTGCCAATGAGGTATCGGCGCGTTTCATCAGATATGTTGCGACGTCCAAGCTGGTTGGCACAGATCCAGATGATAGCTTCTTCACGGTTATCGAAGTGCCGTTCTCTGACCTCGAATGGAATCCCGAGCCGGGAGCATATCTCAAATCGATTGTGACCGTCCACTATGATGTCCTTCCATACGGTGATAGGCTCACGGCATCCGTCTGCCAGAAGGTTCTGTTCCAGATGCCTGTATTCGTCTTTCATCAATGGGCGAATAAGATCACGAAACTCACGGTCAATGGTTAGCTGCGGGGTATTCGGCTTATCCATTGCCATCTGCTCCTTCATCACATTCAATTCGCTGGATTGTGCTCATGGGAAACCGTGCAGCGCGCAGTTCAGGGATGATTTCTCCTGTCAGTCTGTAGGAGCAGTTTGCATCCAGATTCCCGTGTACGGCGCGAAGTTTTTGAAGAAACATACTGCTGCAGAATTCAAAGCAGTTTCTGCTTTTGAGTCCGCGGGGATTAATGCGAACTTCCTGCCCGCCGGGTACTTCTGAATCAGGACAGACGATGGCGACCACCATGTCCTCCGGGTCAAACAGCAGCTGGATGAGCGTTGGATTGCCCAGCATATGTATAGCTGGCTTATGGATGCGAATACGGTTGCGCTTCATATCAAGTGCCATGCTGATGGTATTTGGGGTATTTATCTGGTCTGCCATGAATCTGTACCTCCCGAACGAGTTTCAGCTGGAATTCTTGGCTGTTCTGTCTGCGCTGGAATGCCCGGAGAGACAGTCTGTCCAGCCTCCCTGTCCTTGATGCCATACACGGCGTAGTTGTCGAAAATGTTGATCTGGAGGGACTTGCGATGTTCCTCAAAGGGGACGCCGAACTGATCCTGCCATTCTGCCGGAAATACGGGCGTTCGGCTCATTTTGGGCTTGGCGCCTTCCTTGACGATCCGCTGGTATACCTCTGTGGATGTGAGATCAAACACGAAGAGATACTCGCCGTTTGCCCGGATGAGTTTGCCAAGAATTTTATATCGATAGTTTAGATTCCAGCCCATCATATCGAACAGCTTCATAAAGAAGATTTTGCCCGTAACCTGCCGAGGCCTGCGCTTGCCGCCGCTGTTGGTACACCACTGAAAGGAATGGAGATCCGACTCAAGGCATGGACGGATAGCCAGCTTCTGTGTCTGCCGATTGACCAAAAACTGAATGAAGTCGATCTGCGGCAGACGCTTTATGCAGGCGGAATTCAAGCCGATCTTGTAGTTGCTGAAGGTAATGGACGGCTCGCTGATATGCGAGAAGAACTCACGCCGAACAACCTGAAATTTATCAAGGCTGAAAGAGTCATCTTCCTCAATCTGCTCATTGCCAGCAGGTACAGCCGTCAGCATTTCCCCGCTATTGCTCTGCGCAGTTTCCACCTGCTCGGGCGAAACCGGAGTGCATTCTGGTATGCTTCTATTCTGGAAATCATTGCTGTTCATATTGCTCAACCTCCTGCGGGTGCCAATCGCCCAGCTCCTGCATGATAAACGTCCGCAGCGTATCGTAATCTGTCACATTCAGCTGTATGCCAGTACTGCACAGCTGACCCTCTACACGAATCTGCCACTGTTCTCGGGTTTGATTTGCCAATGCAGAATATGTCTGCTCTACATAAAAATCATTGCCGAATGAGTCGGTATAGCAAGCCGGTATGCCCATTACATGAGCTGAGGTCTTGGCAACAGGCTCAATGAAGGCTTCGGAACCATCGGCGCCAGGAATTTTTTCAGTCTGGATGTAAGCTGCGGCTTCATCCGCATTGAAGATGAACACTTCTTCGTCACCATTGGAGATAAGCGTGCTGTACATTTTATACTTGTGATCACGGTTCCATCCAAACAGAGAGTAGATGGTATCGACAAACGCAGAACAAGCGATGGGGCGCGCTTCCGTGCGGCCATTCCTGCTCTTTGCCCAGATTACGGCGTTCTTGTTCTGCTTGTTTGCGGCACGAACAGCAAATTTGCGCTGTGCTGGATGAATTAGCAGTTCAACATAGAAATCAGACTTCATGCGGCGAATGCATTCGATGCCGAACTTAATTGAGTCCTCGAAAAATGTGACATGCGGAGTCTGCTGAACATTGAAAAGATCCGTATGCGCAACTTCGAATCCGCGCATATCAAAGTCACCGGCTTCCACTTCAAATTGCAGGCTTTGTGCCTGCTGTTTTTGATTTTCCCCATGCGAATATGCACTGGCTGATGCATGGATGTATTCCGGTTCGCGGAATCCGCTCCAGCGCGGATTGATGATTACATAGCCCTTCAGCAGCCCTTCCGTTATGACGCGCAGCTCCGGGAGCATGGATTTGTTGCCGTACTTAGAGTTCTTCAGCATGTGCTGGACTGCAATGAAATCATCCCGTGATATGATCCCTTCATGCTCGTCGTAGTAGTGGCTTATCGGACGTTCGCCGCGGTTCTTGACGGATTTATGGGACAGGACATCCTTAGTGAAGGTTTTTCGTGTATACACATCTCCGCAGTACCGCTCATTGCGCATTGAAGCCGCAACTCCCGATGCTGTCCACTTCACATTGCCCAGATAGGTTTTCTTCTCAAGGACGGTCAGCGCATCCGCAATCTGCTGAGTTGAATAGCCATACAGATACATGTAGAACATCAGCCTGGGAATGTGCTTCGTATCCGGGTTCGGGATGAGTTTTCCTTCACTGTTATGCATGAACCCCAGCAGCTTGGGCGTCAGCGGAAGGCCGTGATCCAGACGCATACGCAGGGAAGTTTCCATACTTCGGCTCTTGTTGCGGGACTCTTCTTCAGCCATGGTTGCCTGAAATGACAGCGCCATGTTGGAGGTTTCATTGAGTGAGAAGATGTTCTCTGCTTCGAAGAATACGCCGATGGGCGGATTGCGTTCTGACAGCATTCGCACCATTCCCAGAAAGTCCACTACATTTCGTGCGAAGCGGGAAACGCTCTTTGTGATGATGAGATCAATCTTCCCGCCTTTGCATTCAGCAATCATGCGATTGAATTCGTCACGATGCCTGGTGGAGGTGCCGCTGATTCCCTCATCCGCATAGATGTCTACTAGCGTCCACCTGGGATGCCGGACAACAAAATCCTCGTAGTATTTCTTCTGAAGCTCATAGGAAGTTGTCTGACGGGGATCATCAGTTGATACTCGGACATATACGCCAACACGCTGATTGACATCGTTATCGTAGTAATCAGGCTCTTTTCGTTCGGGAAAGAACTGATAATTTTCTTCATCAATCTGCACTCGGACGCGCTGCCGAATACGTTCTTTCTGCTCGGCATTGGTATACTTGTGATTAATCAAGCAGCTCCCTCCATTCTTCTTCAGGGTCATCCGGGAGCATCTGCCAGTCGGAAGACGGGAAAAACTTCTTTTCGCGCATATCGTCCTGATAGTACGAAGCTAGCGTGAAGATGTCCTCATTGACAAAGTAAATGCCAATGGGCTTTTTCTGAGTTGCCAGAAGCCGTGCGACCAGCGTAATCTCTGCTGGGCTGCGCGTTACATTGCTTACTTTCTGAGTAATGATCAGATCGATCCTGCCATCCAGACAGTCCTGCAGAAGCCGAGACCATTCTTTGGCATTCTCCATGAAAGGAGCGGTCTGCCCCTCGTCCACATAGAAATCCACCAGCGTCCAGTTCGGGCACAGCCCAATGGTGTCGACGAACTCCTGCTTATGGAACAGAAGATAATCATCATACCTGGTCTGGTTGAAGAATCGAATGTAGACACCAATCCTGTAGTGGGCATACGGGCTGGGATACTCATGTTGCAGGCTCTCAAGCCACAGTTTGTGCCGCGCCAGCATGCGGCGGCGCGCTTCTTCCCAAGGGTCTTTCGAAAAGGGACTGACCTGCTGAGCAGCGCCGCCGAAACGGATGCTGTCCCACATGGAAGTTTGGTTTTCTGGCAGCGTCAGCGACATATCTGGCTGATGTCCTTTGTATTTCTGCATACTTACCTCCGCCGATGCAATGGTATGCGAATACTATATAAGTGAACGGAGCTAAATGGAACAAACCAGAGGTAAAGCAGATTACCTCTGGTTAATCGAATGTCCAATTTTGCAAAAAAAGAAGCGAATCATGACGATCCGCCTCTGCGATTACTGATTATTCTGATTATTCCTCATGGTCGTTTTGAGGTTCTTGATGATGGCTTTTAGCGACTCCAATTCCGATGGCGTACAGTCCTCAAACAGCTCTGCAATCTCATTGGCATATATGCTGGTGACAGTCGGCACGTTCGCTCTGAGGATCGAATCAGCAGAGACCTGCAAGGCTTCGATCACCCGGGTGAATGTGCTGAGGAGCATCTTTGTTTTGCCCAGTTCGATGGAGCTGATGTGAGGAAGCGAGATATTTGCTTTCGCCGCAAGCTCCGCCTGACTCATCTTGCGTTCTACGCGCGCATTGCGAATACGCAGACCGATCTGCTCGTATTCACGCTGCAATGCTTCATCTGTCATCCTCTCACCACCTCTGCTGCAGGCTAAAATATAGTCTGCGGACTATATCCAGTCATTATTCTACCCTTTAGTCAACAAAATTTATATAAAGTACAGACGAGAATATAAGCTGCGCTTGATAATTGAGATGAAAAATTTATAGGAGGGATTTCCCATGCATCTCAATTATGAAACCATTGGCAAGCGCATCCGTCTGCTTCGCAAGCAGCAACATCTGTCCCAGATGGAACTGGCAGAGATGGTCGACAAGTCACCGACGTACATATCGCTGGTAGAGAACGGTCAAAAGGGCCCCAGTCTGGAAACGCTCGTTAACGTCGCTAATGTCCTGAAAGTAACTATGGATGTACTGCTTTCTGAGTTTCTGGAACATAACAAGGCGGCTGTCGGTGCTGAACTGTCAGCAATCCTTGACGACTGCAGCGAATATGAAAAGCGCGTCATCATAGACGGAGCGCGTTCGCTGAAGCAGGTTCTTCGTGAAGCTAGACATCTGATCAGGCGCCGCTGACAACAGCATAAGCAAACCTCCCCGCAATTGGAATTAACCATCGGTGCTGTCTTTTGCCGCTGGTTGGTGATCCTCTGCACAGGGTGGTTATTCTTATGATTTTGGCAGTTATGCCTACGATTTCATCAAAATCGAGATTTTTGGAATTTCATGTGCTATAGTTGACGCACAAATTCTGTCCGCATAGAGAAGCGGAATGGTACTCCAATGTGAGGTGATACGCAATGAACATGAGAGTTTTGGATGCAGTACGGAAGACGCCATACGCCGATGCAGTAAAAAATATGTATTTTGATGATATGAGGGGGTTCGTTTGCTTCATTCCTTCGGTTATTGTTGGAGAGGTGATGATTAGCATGTACAGCAATACCATTTCCGTCAGGCATAGGTCGTCTGCTGTAACCAGCTGCGAAATTGACTATGAAACTGGCGTCTACACAGTTGAAACCGCAGATTCGGTTTACAAGCTGCAGGATCTGGAGAGGAATCGAAAGCCTGGCAAGAAGCGCATTGCTTCCACGTTGTACATGGAGAGCCGCATTCTCCATAGGCCTCTGCGAATCGAAACCGACCCGGATGGGCATCTCTTTTCTGACGGTCGGTATAGAACCAAGATCTACGCTTCTGATCTCCCGAAACACTTCATCTATGGGTATCTGTACAAGAGGCACGGATTCATTTCAGCAGCCGGTGTCAAGCACTTGCTCTATGTTCCTGATTACATTTTCAATCATCGGCACAAGTACGACACGCTCTACATTTCTTACGATGAACCCATACGTCAAGATGCCGGAGATCACGGTTTGAAGCTCTATGACGGCTTCAGACACGCTGTCAGCGGACCGCTGATCATCGACTTCGTGAACGCAGCCGAAAAGTATTCAGGATATGACGTTTCTGACATCCGCAGGGAACTTAAGCGCAAGAGCGACTGGTTCGATGAAAAATACGGAAAGGAGCATCTGCATGAGTGACGCCTTCGCCGCGCTGACTGTCTGTGATGATTTCAAGCAGTTCTTTGAGCAGAATCCCGGCAGGATATACCGCTATTGGGTGTCCCGACGCATGTTTACGCCGTATGAGCAGAAGCAGGCTTACATGGATGAGTCCTTCTTCGAGCAAAGTCAGGCGCTCTTCGGTGTCGTTCGTGAGGTTGTTCCGCTACCGATTGGAGATTTGCTTCTGAGCATAGCCGATATCACAGAAGATGAATCTGAACTGTCCGCCGACAATCGACAGATGACTTATCATCGCTTCAGTGGTCTTCAGCTGATGTACATGCCGTTGGATGCGCAGGAACTTGATCCCAATGGTCTGCTTTCAGAAAGCTGAGCATGCAGTACACACGGAGGCGCGGCGATGAAGTGGTTTGACCCAGAGAACTGTGCCGATGAGGATGATTACAATGACGCACGATGAACTGAAAGACCTGCTCAGCGTAAATGAACTGCTTATCGTTACCCGAGAGCAGATTGAGCAAGAACTGGAGACTGTGCTGGACTTGATCGATTCTGGGCACAGTCCGATACTGATCACGGCTGATGGAAAACCGGATCTGCTGATGTTCAGCTGGAGTGACTACAAACGCCTTTTTTCAATCCTCTATCCACCGGGAGAACTTGAACGGGTTGAAGAAGAAATGCAGCGACAAAAGGAGACACAATGAATTTCTATATTGGTGACCCGCATCTGGGACATGAAGCAATCATACGCCTTTGCAATCGACCGTTTGCCGATGTTGATGAAATGGACGAAGCGATTATCAGCAATTGGAACAGCCGAGTGACCAATGGCGATACAGTATTTATCCTTGGAGACATGATGTTCCGCAACAAGAGAGAGCCGTCCGAATACCTTAAGCGGCTCAAGGGCCATAAGATTCTGGTTCTCGGCAATCACGATGCATCATGGATCTGGCGTGAGAGTGCCACAGAACACCTGACTACGCATGTAAGCATGATGGAACTGATCGACAGAAACCGCAGAGTAGTCCTCTGCCATTACCCGATGCTGACATGGCCCAATATTCGGGGCGGCAGCTACATGGTATATGGGCATTTGCACGGCAACCGTGAACACGATCCATGTCTGAAGCACGGGCTCAATCCGCGCATGCTCAATTCCTGCGTTGAGGTAAATGAGTATCAGCCAGTTACGCTGGATGAAATGATCGAAAACAACCGTATCTTCCGCCAGCTGCCGATACCGGAGAACACTTCCTTCGGAGGTGAAGCCAATGATCTATGTGATGTCTGATATTCACGGCTGCGACGGAAGGTATCGAAACATCCTTAAGCAGATTAAGCTGAAGGCGGATGACCATCTGTACATTCTCGGTGATGTCATCGACCGTGGCCCGCGCGGACTGAGCATACTGCGTGAAACGATGCAAAAGGAAAACATCACGCTGCTCATGGGAAATCATGAACATATGATGCTGGAGGTGCTTACCGATCCGGATGATGCAGATGCGCTCTGGCTCTGGTACCGAAATGGCGGCAAGGTAACGCACGAACACTTCAAGCATTGCACACATGCGTATCGTGCAGAAGTTGTGGATTATATCCGAAACCTGCCAATCAACATCGAGGTGTCTGTAAACGGCACAGATTATGTCCTCGTACATGGGGCGCCGCTGTGTACCTTCTCAGAATCCTCCCGCAGCAGGACCGCCCGAGAGCATGCTATTTGGACCCGGCTTGGCAGGAGCACTCCAATGATGGAAGGAAAGATGGTTGTTTTCGGTCATACACCTACGCATCATTATCTGCCTGATTTTCCGATGCGAATATGGCACGGTAGGGATAAAATCGGCATTGACTGCGGATGTGCTTGGGGTGCTGATGGAAAGCTGGGATGCCTGCGGCTGGATGATATGGCTGAGTTCTACTCCGAGGAGGAGGTGTGATAGTTGGCGTTTGATGCAATTAAGAAGATGGCAGAAGGTGTGCCAGATTATCTTGAAGTCCCCGTCACCGAAGATGGGCTGCTTGAGAAAGCAACCGCCGCCATTCATGCCCTCGGCTATGACATGGAGGAAGCCATTTCTATATTCCTGCGAAGAATAGTGCAGTCAGAGGCCGCAGCTAATCCGGCACAGGCCGAAGAATATGTCCGCAGAACTGCTGATACGACGCTTGATGACATGGTTACCCAGCCGCTTCTGGTGCCGCGGCGCGATGTATTCAGCGTTGACCTTTTGGATTACGCAACACCCGGATTTTGTACCAATTGGAAGCCCTACTTCGGTTCGCTTGAAGATATCGCGGCATTCCGCATGGCTCTGCATCAGGATGAAAAGCGCAAACCGGAAGACATGAGCTTCATGCCTGCCAAGGTATATGGCACTAGCCAGCAAGTGCGCGAAGCCGGTATGTATGAACACACCAACATCTGGGGATACCCATACTTCGTCTGGTGGGATCGTCTGGAAAGCATTCATCTGTGGATTGGTTGCAAGGACAAGTTCTGCCGCTGTGTTCGCGCCAGAATGAAGAACCTAAAATACGACACCGATGAAGATACAGCCATGATCCAGTCTCCCGGTGAGCAGATATGGGGCTACCCGCATGTGCTGGAATACCGCCATCCCTTTCATTTCAGCAGAATGTATGTGGTCGAAAAATGGTTTGAGTCAGAAAAAGAACTGCTGGAGGATCTGAAAAATTATGACGGCGGCATTGAACTGAGAGGCTGGCTGGACGAACTGTTTGGCGATGGCTGAATACGAAAGGATTATCATGAGCAAGTATACGGAAGAGTTCAGGCGTAATGCCATAGAACTCATGAAAAAGGTAGGCATAACCGAGGCCTGCAAGGAACTGAAAGTATCTCATTGCACCATATACCGCTGGTGCCACGAATTAGAAGGGACTTCCTCAAGCGAACCCGATGACACCGTTACCGAAGATGTGGATGCACTCATCGAAGAGCAATTAAGCAAAGAACAGCCTCCACCGAAACCTGATGCACAGGAGTCGGCAGAGGCTGATAACGACGCTTCAGAAGGGGATGATACGATTACTATGGCGATGGCGCTTCTTGTGATTGAGAATACGCACCTCAGAGAGATAATCCGCAATCTGCGAGACACCATCTCCGGACTGACAGATCACAAGTTCCTCTAAACCAGCGGTTCAATGACAAACCGATCAGCAGGCGCTATGATATACCCATGAAGTGAAGCAAAGGAGTGAACGCAATGAATCTGAAAGAAGCATTCCGTTTTCAGAATAAGCTGGGAACCCTGATGGATGAAGCTCAGGGCATTCTCGGTCGGGAAGCTAACATCACCAAGGTCGAAAACACCTATCTCCGTCAGAAGGTGTACGACGGTGCGGAGAATGAAACGGTTGTAGATACCCCGCCCACGGAGTTTGCGGACAGGATCACCGATGTGGTCAAGTTTATGATGCACCTTATGGATCAGCGCGAGAAGCTGAGCAAGGCTATCCATGCCGCTAAGAATGCTCTGCCCATTGATATGGATAGCGAGGTTGGTCTGAACGCCAAGCGTCAGGAGATCGCCCGGGTGCTCAAGTGCATGGCGGATGTGCGCAACTCCGAGGTTCTCATCAATGGGGGCGGTACTGGCTATCGATTCAATCAAGAAGGCAATCAGGTGACCTACCGCTGCGATGTGAAGCGGGTTACCACGATCAACTTTGATCGCAAGGTTGTGCGGAACTTCGCTGCCGAAATGAACCGTCGCGCGGATGCCGTTTCTGCGGAACTGGACCGCTGCCTGGTCAACTCTGAAGTATCCTATGAAGCTCCGTTTGATGTGAATGACAGCTTCGCTGAAATCTTCGGAGCCTTCGCCGATGCGCAGAGCAAGGAATAACCCTTGCTCCCGGTTTCGGCTGCTTTGGAAGCGGCAGGATAGGTGCAGCATGGATATCGGTTCAGGTGCAGATGAACTATAACGCTGCACGCTCCAAGTATTGATGAAACAGTGCTCCTGCTAGAGCTCCAAGACGATTCGTTCTTCGGACGCCGTTTCACTCATCGATCCACGCAAAACTGCCTATCCGCCAGTTTGCTCAATCTTTCATCCGAACGCCCAACCACACGTCTCCATCAATTCTGATCGCGGCTGATTACCGCCTACATGCAAGTAGAAAAAGCCTTCCGGCAAACATTCTGATGTAGTGCGAGGCGGGATTCTTCTTCGGAAGAAACCTTATGCGCACCGCATCAGAGAAAATGGTTGAAGTGTTCTCCGATTCCTGCCGTGTCCAAAGCAGCAGGGCCAAAAATGATTCGAGCAGCAGGGCTCTTCCTGCTGCTCAAGCATGATTATATTCGATTTTGCGTTTGCGGGTACCAGAATATCCTCCATAGGCACATCCAGCAAAGCGCCCAGAGCGTACAGGTTGTCAACGGTGGGCAGGCTCTTTCCTCTCTGCCACTTGTAGATTGCCTGGGGTTTTTCAAAGCCGAAGTAGGCTTGCAGATCCCGAACAGTCATGCCGCGTTCCTCGCGCAGGCGCATGATGTTCTTGCCGGTTTCGACCATGTCGATCACCGGGAAAGGCTTCTGATGCATGGTTTTCGCCTCCTTTGCATTATCGTGTCCTTATATTATATTCTCTGAAGCACCTTATGACAAGCGGTTTTTAAAGCGGAGGGCTGGATGAAGAACTATTTTACACTTGAACGATTCTCCCTGCTGTATGACCATTACGCATTCATTGACGTGCCGGAGTATTATGCCGATCAGCTGTTCATTCAGCATAAGGTAACGGTCCGTTTCGGAAATGAATTCCAGCATCCGGATCAACCGTATGTTGTAATCTTCTGCAAGGTTAGGAAACGAGATCGTACCAGGTTCCTTTCTGCACTGGCTGAACTGAACCGCAAGATGATCCTGTGCGGTTATCCAGGGTATGAGGAATTCTGCACATCCTTTATCGCAAAAATGAACGACGGAGCAAGGGCACTTCGAGAAAAGAGGTGCAAGTCCGATGAAGCACATCCCATTGGAAAAACAGAGCAAGCGTGCTCAGAAAGAGCATCATGACAAACAGCGCGGTTCGTGGAATGGCGTGGTTCCCGTTACGCGGGTGATACCGAACAAGAGGGTTTATGACCGCAGCAGAGCTAAACAGGCAGATCGAAGTTTCCGAGCAGCAGAGGGCTGACTTGCTGCCGCCGCAGTCCAAACGGCAGACGGGGCGTGCGTACAGACGCACGATGAACGAACGGAAATTCAAGCATCTCTTCATAATTGTTACGCATGGCTTTCGTCCGCATGCTGGATATGTAGACTGGTCATATGTCGATGGCAAGTGGATGCCCACAGGCAAATACATAAAGTACCCTAAGAACAGCAACTGCCAGAATTGGTGCAAAAAGGCATCAAGCGCGAGGGTACGCAAGTATATGGATCTCCCGCATAAGGGAAACAGCTATCGACGAGTTTTCGATTACTGGTGGACGCTTTACTGAATGGAGGTATTATGGAGATTGTCGGAAACGCCGTAATCCAGAAGGACGGCACTCTGATCCTGCCGCAAGAGGTCATCCAGCGGCTGGAGCTCAAATTCGGTGATGAACTATTCTTCGTCGCAAAAGGCGGAGAGATTACAATAAGCAAACTGCCGGACGCAATGAAGCGAACGGTTGATTACTATCTGGCAATAGGCTGTGACCGCCTTGCTGCCGAGTATTATGCTGGTGGCCGCAAAAGGCTGACGGGTGCAAAAGCCAATCCGGATTTTACGCTTACCCTCACTTACGAAGAAAGAGAAGAACGCATATATGACTGCAAGCCGCTTCTGGATAAGGGCGGTGTATTTGTGCATCTTCGGAAATATGAGAACTTTGCCCGGGTGTTTATTGAGTACGGCGCTGTATGCTGGGACATCGATCCCAAAGTAGACAGCAATGAAGTGTGGAACAATCGCATCGATCTTTGCCCCGATTCCTGCTACATTGACAGCATCCCAGCGTGTGCAAAAGGCCTGACACGTGACGATATGCTGCGCGCAAAGGAAGCAATGCTGGAAATGGGCATTGATATCAAGGACGAGGATGCAGTTGCTGGATTTGCAGTGTCCCGAAAAGTCCTCGGGCTGGATCGGAGGAAGAAATGATATACCTGACTGGCGATACACACGGGCGCTTTGAGCGCATCGGTATCTTTTGCGATAAGATGCAGACCAGCCGTGACGATATTTTGATTATACTTGGGGACGCCGGCATTAACTTCCATGCTGGCACTCTTGATATCCTGCGCAAAGAATACCTTGCCAAACTGCCGATTACGCTGCTGTGCATCCACGGTAACCACGAACGCCGCCCTGAAAGCCTGCCGTACTACGATGAGCAGGAATGGTATGGCGGTAAGGTTTACGTGGAAGCAAGGTATCCGAATATCCTGTTTGCTAAGGATGGAGAGGTGTATGATCTAAATGGCAAAAAGGCCATCGCAATTGGCGGCGCCTATAGCATCGACAAGGCGTGGCGTGTGGAAGGTCAAAGCTGGTGGGCAGACGAGCAGCCGTCCCCGGAGATCAAAGCACGTGTTGAACAGGCTCTAGAACAGCTGAACTGGCAGATTGACATCGTGCTCACACACACAACGCCGCTGAAGTATGAGCCGATAGAGGTTTTCCTTCCGGGCATTGATCAGTCAAAGGTGGACAAGCGTACGGAAGCATGGCTGGACAGCATCGAAACAAGGCTGGAGTACGGTCGTTGGTACTGCGGCCATTATCACACAGAGAAGAAAATCGACAGGCTGCAAATCATGTTCAATGATTATGCGGCATTGGAGGCAGACTGCCCATGCTGAAAAGAGAGACCTTTGTGGATGCGATCAGTAAGATCAAAAAGCACGAAGAATTGATGGACCGATTGGATACCGTATGTCGGGAGTTTGGTTCTTTCCGCCCCAGCCTTGACTTTGGCAACCTCCACCTTCAGGCATTGCTGGAGGTTTTGAAGGACGCAATGGACGATGAATACGACTATATCAGCTGGTGGCTGTATGAAGGCACCGACCATATCGTCTCTTGGGAAGAGAACGGGCAGACAATTTCTGTTGATTTGACGGATGTAAACGACCTCTACGACTTTCTGGCTAAGAATACAGATGCGAATGAGGCTTGACTTATATGCCCGCAAGAGCGTATATGATCATGCGCTGGACACCAGCGACAAACAAGAAAGAGGTGCAGAACATGGCCTATGAAGAACTCCAGAAATTGGTCGAAGGAAGAGACTTGCTATGCAGCGGCACGAACGATGAAGGTGAGACTGTCATCATTGAGCATGAGATGAATGAAGGCGATCCTCGCTTCCATCTGACCACGGTGCAGAGCAACGGCTGGCTCAGGCACAACTACATCTACAAGGACGGAAACCGTGAGGAGCTTTTCGATAAGTGAGGAGGTGCGCATATGGGCGCAGTTTGCAAGATTTGCGGCAAAGACATGATGAAGGCCAAGGGCTGCAGTATCGCTAAGGTTCACATTAGCGGCAAGGTATACGACCGCATCAAGGGTGGTGCTTCTGGAGACTTTGACGAGGGAAGGCCGGAAACCACCCGATGCCACGATTGTAATGCATTGTTCGGTCACCTTCACCATTGGGGATGCGACGCGGAACGCTGTCCAGCATGCGGTGGCCAGCTGATCAGCTGCGACTGTGAAGACGTATTCATCGAAGGATAACTGATTGACATTATCAAAGGAGATTTTGTTCAGCAATGAACAGGATCTCTTTTGCTCTTACTGCCGATTTTGCCTGTACTTGCTAGATATTTCCCAAAATGCTATAATTTATAGTGCCCAGTTTATAATTCAAAGTCATGTTTATATTAACAGGAGCAGCAACTCAGGGTGCGTATTTCTTCGAAAACAGTATGGGAAGAAAACCTATGCACCAAAGAAGCCATAATCGCAACTGGAGGCAAATACAATGCATTTAGATCTCGAGCGTATTCAGATAAAGATCGAAAGAATCATAGAAGAATACCTTCTCAACATTTCTTCACTTGCAGATCACAATCATTTTAGAACTGGGAGCAAATCGGTTCGATCCCCGGAACGTGGCTTCGATATGTTGACCCGCCGCAATCAATATGTACTTGATGAGGAACATTTTCTTGAAGGCTGTACGCGTGTTTTTCTGATTAATCCAATCATCAGATTGTTTTTGGATGCAGCGGAAATAAGAAATGACTGGAGATATGGCACGACATTCGGCGAATACACTTTATCAAACAGAGAGTATGAACTTAGTTCCTTTGTGGAGTTTGTTTTTGAACGAGATGGTAAGAATATCGGCTGCAAGTATACACGTTCTACGTATCGAGGTCATGAAACTGCGTCGATGGAAAGAGATACTGTATATTTGTTTAAGCACAAACCGATACCAGGTTTTGAGCACCTCACGCACGTTGACGAGGTGTGGAGCATCGATTGGACTAATGAAAGGTCCAGCACCGAGAAAACTTGTTTTGCTCCCGGCATGGTCAATTTAAATAAAAATATAGCTGCAAAGGAATTCTTCGAAGCTTTGTTTTCCGCTGATCTCTATGAGTTGTTTGTAGCAAAAACGAGAGTTGCGATTAATCAGGCACAAAATATCATAGCGCTTGAAGCAACCCCACAATTGATGCCGAACAACATATTGGCATTTAAGAATTTCGTCATTGAGGAGCTTTCTGAAAAGATATTCGCCAATCATGGTTATGCTTTTAGCAGAAAACGCTATATCGGATTGCCTTCATCACTGACAGAAGATGATCATGCAATCATAACTGAAGCTTTCTTCAAAAACGGGTATCGATATGCGCTGATAGGCAATTCGGATTTTGCACAAAGCTTCATCACGTCTGAGTATTTATTCCGAACTATCAAGTCTGGGTTGAGTATAGACTATACGTCGGTAGTGGTTGGTTATCTAAAATCGGTCGAGCAATTGCTCTATGCCCTGTATATCAGCGCTTTTAAAGGGGCAGATGGCATGTGTTACTGGGATACTTGTACCAAGAATAAAAATCACTTTGATCCAGCCCTGCCACAGTATCGTTATGATCCTTACGATGAGCAATGCTTCCGCATGCAAGAAAAATACTATCACAGAAAAAGAGTGGGAACGGCTGCACCGGAAATCGGAATGCTTGCACAGTTTCTTAGGTACTATGACGCATGTTGGAATATCTCAGAAACTGGGAAAGAATATGTATGTGCGTGCCTAGATGACTTCCGTGCCTGCTGCAGAAATCATCACTTTCACAAAGACAATATCGGTCATGACAAATATGAAAAAGTGAAGCTAATCCGCAATAATACAATCGTCTGTTTATACTATCTGCTAGGTGCCTTTAAGTTTCTCGATGAAAATATAAGCATCAATGAACAGCTTGGCATCATGAACTACGACTTTGAGAACCTGTACAGAACAATATGGGAAAAACACAGACGACTGTTTTGGATAAGCTCTGTTGATGGTTATAGTGGTATTGCTTACTACAGTGGGTTTTTTACCCCCTGTGGCTTCGATTCATCTGGGAAACTCCTAAATGCTCAACTCTACTTCGTAAAATTCCCAGATATGGATCGATCCAATGCATTTATCGAGGATATACTGTGTAAGTTGGACGATGTTGAATATGTGCATTCGAATACGCTTACAGTGACACAGGACTGTATGCCAATCGAGATTCTGCCGCTATTACCGCCGAAAAAGAAAAGGATGAAGTAAATTTTTGTTGCTGGCATAAAACAAATTGATATGACAATGCGAATGTGATAAAATAAATATGACGTTGGGCAACATAGGCTACCATTTTGAAATTGGGACGCAAGTTCCAGAAAGGAGGTAGGCTATGAACTGTACAGTAGACTGGAAGTTCGTCGTTGCCCTTGGCTTGGCAACTGCCGGCATTATCTTCTCAATGAAGACTGATGCTGAAGATGCCAAGGAAGTATTGATCCATGCGGTCGATGCTTGCAAGGAGTGGGCCATCACCGCTGGCGGTCGATGCTAACTCCAACCGGAACGTCAAGGCATGTGGTCTTCGGGCTGCATGCCTTTTTCGCATAAAGAAACCTCCCGGCCATCAGGTCAGGAGGTTTCTGTGTTGCTTATGGGTTATTTGAACATCACGCCAGCTGAAATAGTCAGCGTATATGGGAAGGGGATTATGAGCGTGTCACCCTCTTCGATAGTTACAAATACAGAATATACGTCATCGCCGTGCTTGTGCTCATACAGCTTGGATGGATAATCATCGAGAGGGTCATTGACGGAACGTAATGAAACAATGCCATGTTCATCTTCGGAGCCGGCAGCTGTAAGGATATAGTTTCCAACAGGAATGTCGCGTCCGCCAATGTATGTGCCGGCAGTTAGATTCGCGGTTTTTTCAATTTTCCGTGCAGCAATCTCAGCTTGAACTTCAGCAAGCAAGGTCAGCAATTCTGAATCGCTGTAACCACTCAGGTCTGTCGATTCTTCAGCAAAGGCAATAGCGCCGGGCACCGTCAACAGACAAACAGTCAGGATCAAGACTAGTAGCTTCTTCATGTTGATTCCTCCGTTCATTGGTCAATTCCTGTAGATATAATAACCGCGCCACCGGTAAATCCAGTCTGCGAGCGCTGACAACTTTATCGGTAGCATTCCTATTGCCTACAGAAGCCCCACGTTGCCGCACGTTCGGGTTTCAATCGCACGTTCGAGGGAATAACCAACTCTGGCTTAAACCCGACACAGGGCAAACGTGCGGCAAATAACGCAAAGCTCTTTTCGCGAAAAAAACAAGCCCTTTTGTGAAGGCAATTGCCTATCAGAAAGGGGCTATTGAAATGGATTACAACTATCGAATTACCGGGCAGATCATTGGTCGCATCAGAACGCAACGAGCAATCTCTCAGGAAGTACTTTCCGGGCTTTCAGGTGTCGCACGCAGTCATCTGGCGATGATCGAAACTGGCACCAAGAATGCTAACGTTGATACACTCTGGAGAATTGCGGCTGCCTTAGACATGCGGCTGAGTGAGCTGATCAGATTGATCGAGGAGGAACATGAACGATCTTCCGGCAAAAGCTAAGGGAAAACGAAAGTTCGGTGTTGCACCCACCGAGCCTCAGTTTGCACCCGGCTACACCTATTTTGCACCCAAATGCACCCAATGCAAAACGAAAGGGTTATTGCAAAACGATAGCCGGGAATTGTATTAGTTTTTGAGTCATTTCACAACAAAGGACGCAGATATTGATACAATGTCTGTGTCCTCTTTTTTGCCCGAAAAGTCCTTATTTATTGGGATTTTCAGGCTTTTTCTTTTTTGGGATACATTTCAAAGTGCAAGCTGATTTGGTGCATTTTCGTTTCAAAATGGGCATTTTCGCTTGCACTCTGAAATGAAAACGGCAGGGGGTGCAAAAACGGGTGCACTCTGAAACGGAGCATTTCAGAGTGCGGAGCGGCATGAAAAAGGCCGAGACTCATTTGGCCTCGACCTTGATTTCTTTTCCGTTTCTGAATTCGAATGCGACGCTGCCGTCCCGGTTTACCGTTCCCTTTTCTAGCAGCAGCGACCACACCTGACTGTCCCATTCCTCCAAGGAAGCCGGAGCCTTTTCCAGATGGTCGATGAATGAAGCAAGTTGTCGCGCCTTGTTATTGCGTCTTGCGATCTCCGCTTCCAGATTGTCATGCTTGGCAGATGCCTTTTCGTAGCGTTCCACAAGAGCGTTATACTTGGCGTTGTATGCCTCTTGTGACTGTATCTGGCGCGTATTCTGCCGGACAAGGTTCTGAGTCATGTCGGCGATTTCCTCGATTTCCTGACGAAGTTGCTCCATACCGGCTTCCTGCTCGGCGCAGTCTGTGAGGAGCGATTTCATCAGTTCGCAGTCTTCAATCAGCTGCTTGCGCTGCCTCATTAGCCGGTTATAGGCTTTGAGGAACATTTCCTTGATGGTATCTTCGGTTAGGTGTGGGGTCTTGCATTGTTCCTGCGTCTTGCTGAACTTCCGATTGCACTGCCAGATCACGCGGCGGTATGCATCGTTGGAATGCCAGACCTTCGCACCGTAAAGCCCGCCACAGTCCCCGCAGAACAGCTTCGATGAAAAGATGCTGTTGCCGCTGTACCCGCGCCCCTGCCGGGAACGACGTTCGATCTCCGCTTGAACCATATCGAATTCATCCGCTGAGATAATGGGGGGATGGCTTTCCTTGACATAGTAGCTGGGAAGCTCTCCGCGATTGGGCTTCATGGTTTTCGTGAGGAAGTCCACCGTGAAAGACTTCTGCAGGAGCGCGTCGCCTTTGTATTTCTCGTTTCGCAAAATGCTGTTGATGGTCGTTACACTCCATTTGCTCTTCCCCGAAGGTGAAGGGATCGCGGCAGCTTCCAGTACTTCCTTGATCCCGAAGGGCGTTTTCCCTTCCAGAAAAAGGCGGTATATCAAGCGGACGATTTCGGCTTCCTTCTCGTTGACAGCCGGTGTCCCATCGGGGCCTTTTTCATATCCGAGGAATTGTTTGTATGCCATGCTGACCTTGCCGTCGGCAAAACGCTTCCGCATACCCCATGTAACGTTTTCAGAAATGCTGCGGCTTTCTTCCTGCGCAAGGCTCGACATGATCGTGAGGAGCAGCTCGCCCTTGCCATCGAAGGTGTAGATGCTCTCCTTCTCGAAGTAGCATTCTACACCATGCTCTTTGAGCTTTCGGATGGTGGTCAGGCTGTCTACGGTATTTCTGGCGAAACGGCTGACGGACTTGGTCACGATCAGGTCTATTTTTCCAGCCAGCGCGTCCGCAATCATCTCATTGAAGCCATCCCTGTGGCGGGTATTCAAGCCGCTGATACCCTCGTCCGTGTATACTTTGACAAACTCCCATTCGGGATGCTGATGGATGTAATTTGTGTAGTAGTCGATCTGTGCGGCGTAGCTGGTGAACTGCTCGTCGCTGTCCGTGGAAACACGCGCATAGGCAGCCACTCTGCGCTTCGAAACCGAAGTGACGGGCAGCGCCGTGAATCGGTTCTTGGTTGCCGGGATACAAGTTACTTTGCCTGCCATAGTGATTACCTCTTTCGTTTCATCGCGTTTTGACGTGCTTTTTCCTTCATTTCAGGTGTCCAGCTTTCGCGGCGGGAGCGGTCTTTCCATATACGTTCCTCGATGCGACTATTCTTCAGGAAGAAGGTCAGATGGTTGTCAGCCGGTACTTCGATGTGGTCAATCTGCGCTTCCATTTCAGGGGCTTCATAGCATGGGAGTTCCAGAACGTCAGCTACCAGCGCCTTCAGAACCGCTTCCGGGATTTTCTTGCCATGGCAGTACCGCTTGCCATTATCTTGATATGTACTGCAGTTCCATCCAACCGTTCCGTTGCTGGTAACCCGCTTATATGCCTGACCGCAGAAGGGGCACCGTATTTTCGTTGTGAACTCGCTACGTTGGGGCCGGGCGCAATCCCTACGCCTTTCAGCATGCTGACGGACAATCTCCTGCGCGGCCTCAAAGGTCGCTTCGTCGATGATCGCCGGGTGCGTTTCCGTCGCGTAGTATTGAGGAAGCTCTCCTTTATTGGCCACTTGACGCTTGCTCAGATGGTCACGAACGAAGGTTTTTTGCAACAGCGCGTTCCCTGTGTATTTTTCATTCGTGAGAATGTCATGGATATGGGCGCTGCGGAAGGGCTTACCCAACGCGCCGGTCTTGCCCTGCGCGTTGAGCCGCCTGCATATGGAGCCATAGGTTTCTCCGGCAATCGCCCGATGAAAAATATCACGGACGATTTCAGCACCGTCCGGGTTAATTTCGACTTTTCCATGCTCGATTCGATATCCCAGCATAAACCGCCAGCACATCACCTCGCCCTGTTCAAAGCCTTTGCGGATACGCCATTTCTGATTTTCGCTGACCGAAAGGCTTTCTTCCTGCGCAAAGGATGCCAGCAGAGTCAGGATGAGCTCACTATCCGCGCCAAGGCTGTGAATATTGCCTTCCTCGAAATATACATCGATGCCGAGGCTTTTCAACATCCGCACGCTTTCCAACACCGTGACGGTGTTTCGGGCGAAACGAGAAAGCGACTTTGTGAGAATACGGTCGATCTTGCCCGCCTTGCAGTCGGCGAGCATTCGCTGAAACTCCGGGCGGCTGTCCTTTGTTCCCGTCAGGGCCTCATCAACATAAACACCGGCATACTCCCATGCAGGATTCTGCTGGATGTATTGGCTGTAGTAGTTTACCTGCGCGGAAAGGGAGTGAAGCATCGCGTCCTTTCCACAGGACACCCGCGCATAGGCAGCGACTCTTTCCCGCTTGGCAATCGCGGGTATGGGTTCGTTTTTCGTAATCGTTACGGGCATTCTGCCACCTCCTTGTGGTGTGACATAATAGCTCTGAAGTTCGGACAAATCAAGTCAAAATCACGATAAATGCTGCCCTTCGGAACACCGTATTTTTCCCGCATGGCTTCTTCCACAGTCAAATAATCCTTGTCCGTCAGAATACCGCTGTCCCGCATTTTCCGCGCCGCTGCCGTAGCAGAGATATAGCTGATAGCCTGTTCATCCACGGCCTTCACGCCCCTTGCCATATCGCGCCGCAATATAGCAGGCATGGCAGCAGTATTTCGGATTCTGTGCTGGGTAGCCCACAAACGGCTTCTTACAGTGCTGGCAGATAAAACGGGTTTGTCCTTTTCCGTTGGGATGCTCCCGATGAGCATTCCACCACGCGGTACGGCAGGCATCCGAGCAGAAGCGACGGCGGCTGTCCACCTTGGTGCCGCATTGCGGACATGTGCTTTCTGTCTGCTTGTGCGAATCGTCTGTCGGAAGCGGATGCCTTCTGCAAAACGACTTGACGGAGTTTTTGGACAAACCCAGCATCTGCGCGATTCGGACATATCCATAGCCTTCCTGCCGAAGTCGTTGTATTTCGTTTCTCTTCATGGGGCACCTCCCGTGTTGTAATCTACACTTTCCTGTTCGGACACAGAAGGCGGCAATGTGGACATCCCAAAAACAAAAAAGACGGTCAGCCGAAGCCAACCGTCCGTGATGATGCTTATGCGATTTTCGAGTACTGCCCGGACACCCAGCCGACCTGACCGTTGACCACGATGGCGTGCCAGCCGTTCTGCGCGGTGGCGATCCACTCGAAGGCTGTGCCGTTCTTGACGCTGGTGATCCGGCTGAACGTGATGCCGTTGCCGCAGCGGACGTTCACCTTCCCGCCCTCGGATACGATCACCACCGTCGTACCAACGGGCGCAGGTTCATTAGGCGCGGGCTGCTCCGGCGTGTCGGGCTGCCCATCATCATCCGCAACAGCGTCCATCAGTGCAGCGTGGGTTTTATCGCCGTACTTGCCATCCGCATCCAGACCAGCTTTCTTCTGGAACGCCAGCAGCGCCTTTTCCGTTTCAGCGCCGAATTCAGAATCCGCGCCATACTTGGGCAATGCGTAGCCCAGCTGCATCAGCAGCTCCTGCAGTGCTTTTACATCGGAACCCACCATGCCGCGCTTCAGCAGACGGCTTCCCAGCGCAATTTGTGGTGCGGGGATTTCAGCGGCAGCTTCCCGGTACTGGATGAAGGGCAGCTTGTACCAGTACTTCCACTTGCGATCCTTCACCTTCGTGCGCACACTGCCGTAGCTAAAGCCGCGCCACTCCACGGCATAGCCGTTACCGACGTAGTAGCCCACATGGCCGTCCGTGTGCAGCGCCAGACCGACGATCTCCGGAAGCGTGTCAATCGTGCCCCAATCCATGCCCTTGGATTTCGCCCATGCGAACATGGAATTGGCACCCTTATCAGGGCAGCCGTTTGCGCCGTACTTGTTGGGAACAGCACTGTCCGTGCCGATTGCATCCAGCATAGCCTGACCGCCGTTCGTCCATGCATATCCTTTTGCACCGCCGATGCAGTCGCAAACCACCTTCTTGTCTCGGATATCCTGTTTGTACCGGCTCACGCGGGACGAAGTATAATGTGACGGATATTGCTTGCCCTTTCGGCTCAAAAGACTGGTCGTGGCCTTGTAGCCGCATGTGCCATACTCTGCTTGATCCGGAGTATGTGGCATATCTCGATGGCATTGATGTTCATGCTACGCATCGCGGCTATTTCAGCATCGACAAGAAGACTGGACGTGCCATCGACAGCCAACTCAAACGCGGCAGTGAGTTCAGCGATGATATTTCCGCGTATGACCTGATTCTCAAGAACAAAGAGCGCCTGCTTAGCTTCGAAGAGCCGACGCGCTTCATCTTCTCGCACTCCGCACTGCGCGAGGGCTGGGACAACCCGAATGTGTTCCAGATTTGCACGCTCAAGCACGGCGGCGACAGCACCACGCAGAAGCGGCAGGAGGTTGGCCGCGGCCTGCGCTTGTGCGTCAATCAGGCTGGTGAGCGCATGGACGCGGAAACCGTCGGTGCAGACGTTCATGTTCTGAATACCCTGACGGTCATCGCCAGTGAGGGCTATGCGGATTTCGTCGCTGCTCTGCAGGACGAAACTCGTGCTGTGCTGTATGATCGTCCCCGGAAGGCAAGCATTGAGTACTTTGAGGGCAAAAACGTCATTATGGCAGATGGCTCTACCGCAAAGATCAATGCGTCGGATGCGAGAAAAATCTACCAATACCTCGTCCGCAACAACTATGTGGATGAAGATGACGGCATTACGCAGGATTATCGTGATGATGTGGCTGCTGATCGTCTCAAGCCGCTGCCCGAGGGGCTTCAGCCGATAGGTGAAAGCATCCATAAGCTGGTACAGGCAATTTTCGATGATAAGGTTCTCAAAGAAATGTTTGCTGATGGCAATAAGACGCCTGCGCCGGAGAATCCGCTCAATGACCGCTTCTACAAAAAGGAATTCCAGAATCTCTGGACGGCGATCAATCACAAGTATGCGTATACGGTTGATTTCGACAGCGATGAGCTGATCCGTAAAGCTGTCGCGGTGATCAACAGTGAGCTGTTCGTCAGCCAGCTGCAGTATACTGTTTCTGTTGCCGGTCAAAAGGCAAGCATCTCCGGCGATGAGATGCGAACCGGCAATAGCTTTGAGGCGGCAAAAACACATACTGAAACGCTGAAGCATGCGGAAACCAGCCAGGTCAAGTATGATCTCGTCGGCAAAATTGCGGAAGGCACTGTGCTTACGCGCCGTTCTACTGCTGCCATTCTAAAGGGCATTAACCCGGCTAAATTCTATATGTTCCGCAATAACCCGGAGGAATTCATTTCCAAGGTTATCCGTCTGATCAAGGAACAGAAGGCAACCATGATTGTGGAACATATTACCTACGACCAGATCGAGGGTAGTTATGACAGTAGTATCTTCACTGCTGAAAAACACGGAAAGACCTTCGACCAAGCATTCCATGCCGACAAAGCCATTCAGGATTATGTCTTCACTGACGGCACAGCAGAGGATAGCGTCGAGCGCCGCTTTGTCAAATCGCTGGATGGTTCTCAGGATGTATTCATCTACGCGAAGCTGCCGAGAGGGTTCTCCATTCCTACGCCGGTCGGGCATTATTCGCCGGACTGGGCAATCGTGTTCCATGAGGGCACTGTACGGCACATCTACTTCGTTGCGGAAACGAAGGGAACAATGGACAGTCTAAACCTGCGCCCGATTGAGAAAGCAAAGATCGACTGCGCGAAGAAGCTCTTTACAACACTGTCAAATGGCATGGTCACATACGACCACGTGGATGACTTCCAGCAGCTGATGAATAAGGTCATGGTTTGATCATGCACTCCCAAACGCTCGAACACCCCGGAAATATCCTGATCTAAGGGATTTCCGGGGCACCTTTGTATCAATCTCGTTATGTTTTTAGATTCAGCTTCACATAGAGCGTATCTGCTATATTTGACGGATCAAGAGATTCTTCTATGCCGGGGGCTTTCCAGCCTGATGCCAAAAGAAGCTCCATCGTCATTCCCACAAGGGCAACGGCGGCTTCATGTGGTATAGACATCAGCATCTGGTGCAGGGTTTCATCTTCAGTGATGGTCTGCTTGGAATGGTAACGGTCATTGTAGAAGCATTGCTTCGAGCAGTAAACCTGCTTGGGCTGACGGGGCTCAAATGGTTTTCCACATGCTTTGCAGAGGCGCAATATATCCTGTGCATCAACACTGTGGATTTCGTACCATCCATCCCGGCAGCCGCCCGAGCAGAAGTGATTCTTCGTTTTGATTTCAGTGTTGCAAAACATACATGTCCGAATAGGCCGAGAACCCGATAAGCCATGTCTGAAACAGTGGGACTTGATAGTGTTTATTGAAATACCGGTTTCTTGGGCTATGGCTGACAGTCCTTTGCCTTCGCGTCGAAGCCGTTCGACCGTGGCGATCTCTGCTTGGTTCACTTCTCCAACAACCTCCTGCATTCAGGGCGAAAGATGCTTTTATCGCTGAAGCCGTATTTCTTGACCAGCACCTTGTCCATGCGACGGTAATCGGCAGGGCTGATCAATTCCTGCTCAAGCCAGTTCCTCAGATAGTGAACAGAGAGCAGATAGTGGCTCAGCCGTGTATAAGCGTCATGACGCTCTTTTGTCGTTAAGTGTTGGATGCGGAGTTCTTCGCCACCCATGAGCACGGTCGGTTTCTTCTTTCTGGGCACACGATCACCTCCTTCAGGGGACGATCTTAGCTCTGAAAGACGCAAAAGTCAAATCACTTTCTGTAAAAGGTACGGGTGCAAAAGGGTGCACTCTAAAACGGAGAGCGTTTCAGAGTGCACCCGTGGCAGATTGTATCAATATCAATCTGTTGCGCCATGAATACCGACATTAGTTGGTGCAAGCAAGCTTATCCGAAAGGATAGGCTTGTTTGTTTTCATGCAAAAATGCGTATTCCATACCTCTTTTGCCCTTTAGATTTGCAGGAATACACGAGAAGGCTCACAAATAGATTTTTCCTTCGCACACATGATAGATACGCTATTGCAAGGAGGGTTGATTTCAGCTTTTTACGCTTAATTTCTGTGGAATGGTGCAACCCTCTGCCCCAGACATAAAAACCCCGCCGAAGCGGGGAAATTGCGCCTTATTCTGCAATGAACCCTTTTGCATTCAGTGCGGCCATGAGGGCTTCGTTCGCCGGGCCGGATACTGTACCGGTCTTGCTGACCGTGTAGTCGCCGATGATATAGGCGAAGCTGGGTGCGTTCTGGTATATAGCAGGCGCATCTATGAAGGCCTTGACGGCCTCTACCAGCGCTTTACGGCGCTCGCCGGTTACGTTGAAGGCCGCCTCCATATTCTCCGGCTCGTGGGCTGTGATGGTCGAATCCTGCGCGTTTAGCTCGGCAGAGATCTCTGTGCCCTGCGCAGCTGCTTCGGCAACTTCCGCCACGGGCTGGCCCTCGGCCTCTGCCTGCACCAATGCCGCCTGAAGCCCGGCTGTGATATGTTCTGGCACAAGCGCTTCCTCTGTCTTGGCTTTCCGAGTCTTGCGCGTCCGTGCTTCCGGCCAGACTTTTGGCAGGATGCCTTCCTCAAACATGATCTTGAAGGTGATGGCTCCGGTAACCGGCACGCTGAATTCGAAGTCCTGATAAGGCAGTTTCTTAATTTCGTCGGGGATTTCGATGTTCTTGAAGCGCTTGACCTCCTTGCCGTTCTCGATGAAGCAAACCGGTACCGCATCCCGAAGTTTCGCTGTGAGCTTTCCGCATTCCATGATGAATACCTCCCGTATTGTTGTGTGCCTCGCGGCTGAGTCACAGCTTACACACGGATGGTCAAAAAGCAAGCTCTAAACGGGCTCTTTATAAAAGAAATTTGTGGCTACTACATGCGCGCTAACCGTACTCCCATATTCCCATGTGACAGACCTGTTTGGAAAACAATTTATTTCCATAAAATTAACCATTCCAATAACATGGGAAATCAACGCCCCATGCTATTCAGCACTTCTTTTAGACATAACTCTACATCGGTTGCTTGACGATATAGCGCCCATCATCGCATGATTTTGTCAGCATAGAATATATTGAATAATTTTATCTTCTCATCCTCAAGCTTTTGCATAGACTTTGACTGCTTGACATCACAAAGCGTTTGCACGATGGTCTGCTCGTCCTTAAGCGCGGGGGATGAGGTGAAGACGTTGACTGGTCTGCCCTCATGCAGCGCCTGTTGGGCGGCGAACAGGATGGGCTGATTTGCGCCGTACAGGGTGATTCCCTTGCGGGCATGCGTTACGGCTGCGCAAGCGCGCCGCGATAGAGAATCTGCGTGGAAAAATAGGTGGTTTCGTAGGGCGCCTGCGGGTAATCCGCGCGGTAGATCAGCTGCCGCGCCAGGCGCTTGCCAAGGGACGAGGTGTCCACATCCACGGTGGTAATCTGCTCGGCTACGTTTGCGTATTCCGCGTTGTTGTCAAAGCCCGTCAGAATGGGGCATTTGCCGGCGGGCACGCCGGTTTCGGACAGGTAGCGCTGGATATAGTGGGCGATAAAATCGCTGGGGCAGATAAACGCATCAGGCAGGGCGGGCAGGGAGGCGAGAAAGCGGCTGATTTCCTCATAATGGCTGCGCAGGCCGAGAGAGCCCGTCATGCTCAGTGCGGGATCGGGCGTAACGCCGTGCGCGGCGTGCGCATCCAGAAAGCCGCGGTAGCGGTCCATGTTGGTCTGGGCATAGTTGACGTCGCCCACAAAGCCCAGCCGGCGATAGCCGCGGTCCAGCAGGCGCGCGGTGATATCGCATACGCGGGTACGTCCCTCGATGATCAGCAGATCGCCGCCCAGTGCGCGCTCGGGCATGGCGGGAATGGTGTCCAGGAAAACCTTGGGCAGCGGGCTTTTGGACAGAAGCCTGAGCAGCTCCTGATCGTAAATGTTGAGCACGATAAAGCCACCGACCGCTCCGCCCTCCAGGGAGGCGGGCAGCTCGTAGCCGGGGCGGTACAGCGCGGGCATGTAGGTATACATCAGGTTGATGCCGTGCAGCGCCAGCTCCTTGGCGGCATAGTGGATGATCTGCATCCAGAACGCGGAGGATTCCGGCCGGGCGACGACCACCGAAAAGGTGCGCTGCGGCTGGGCGTGCGCCGTGCGCTCGGCGGCGTAATAGCCCAGCTCCTGCGCTTTATGCTGGATTTCGGCGCGCAGCGTATCGGATACGCCGGGCCGGTTGGTCAACGCCTTCCATACCGTAATGCGCGAGGTGCCAAGGGAATCGGCAAGCTCCTGCATGGTAATCCGAGCCACAGAAACACAACCTTTCATTGCAGTCAAACAGAGTAATTCAATGGAATAAATGAACATTATAAAGCATACTATGTTAACCGGAAAAAGTCAATAGTAAAATTAACAATGTTAACTTAAGAAAAACAAAATTTATTTCCGGGATGGATAAATATATATAAAAATTTCCCAGAGCTATTGACATGCGCTGAACAGTATGCTAACATATGAGCAAACAATGTTAATTCTGTTAATTGGAGGGAAGCCGATGAGCCTGAAGACAGGAGAATGCGCGGCGGAAATCAGAAAGCCTGTGCGCAAGAAAAAAAGATGGTCGCGCGAGGATACCGAGCTTGCGCTGCTGGGCTTTCCTACGTTTATCTGGTATATTCTGTTCTGCTACCTGCCGATGTTCGGCATCATCATTGCGTTCAAAAACTACAGAATCTTCCCGCGCAAGAGCTTCTTATATAATCTGCTGCACAGCGACTTTGTGGGGTTTAAGAACTTCAAGTTCTTCTTCAACAACAAGTCCTTCACCATGCTGCTGCGCAATACGCTGCTGTACAACATCGTCTTTATCATCCTGGGCATCGTCATTCCTGTGGCGCTGGCGCTGATGATCAACGAGCTGTACTCCAAGCGCAAGTCCAAGGTATACCAGACGATGATGTTCTTCCCCCACTTCCTGTCGTGGGTGGTGGTCAGCTATTTCGTCTTCGCCTTCCTGAATGTCAATTACGGCCTGCTCAACAAGCTGGTCATCGCCCTTGGCGGCACGCGGCACCAGTGGTACGCCGAGGCGCAGTACTGGCCGCTGTTCTTTGTCCTCCTCAAAATATGGAAGGGAACGGGCTACAGCATGGTGGTGTACCTGGCCAGCATCACAGGTATCGACGGCTCGCTCTACGAGGCCGCCATGCTGGACGGCGCCACCAAGTGGCAGCAGGCAAAGTTCATCACCCTGCCGATGCTGAAAACCGTCATCGTGATGATGTTCATCCTGTCCGTGGGCGGCATCTTCGCATCGGACTTTGGCCTGTTCTATCAGGTCACGCAGGGCGTGCCCAACTCCCTGTACAAGGTGGCCTCCACCTTCGATACCTACGTATACTCCGCCCTGCAAAGCAACGCCTCCATCGGCAAGACGGCGGCCGTATCCACCTTCCAGTCCGTCGCCTGCTGCATCACCATCCTGACTGCCAACTTCATCGTGTCCAAGATCGACTCGGACAGCGCTGTGTTCTAAGGAGGGAGAAGCCATGAAAAAGGAAGACAAAGCGTACTCCCTGCAGATCAACCGGGTGAAGCCCTGGACAAACGCGGCGTACAACCTGCTGTTTGCCATCCTGGCAGCCTGCGCCATCCTGCCGGTCATCTTCGTATTCATGATCTCCATTTCCTCGGAGGAATCCATCCGCCAGGTGGGCTATTCCTTCTTCCCGGTGCAGTTCTCCAACAAGGCATACGCCTTCCTGTGGAACGAGCGCAGCACGATCCTGGGCGCGCTGACGGTTTCCGTGGGCGTTACCTGCATCGGCACGCTGCTGGGCCTGACGCTGACCACGGCAATGGGCTACTCGCTGTCCCGGCCGGAGTTCAGACTGAAAAAGTTCTACACCTGGGTCATCTTCATCCCCATGCTCTTCAGCGGCGGCCTGGTGGCCTCCTATGTGGTAAACGCCAATATCCTCAAGCTGCGCAATACCATCTGGGTGCTGATCCTGCCGCTGGCGGTCAGCTCCTATAACATCGTCATCTGCAAAACCTTCTTCAGGAGCACCGTGCCCGAGGGCATTGTGGAATCGGCCATGATCGACGGCGCGTCGCAGCTGCGCATCTTCACCAGCATCGTCATTCCCATCTCCAAGCCGCTGCTGGCCACCATTTCGCTGTTCCTGTGCTTTGGATACTGGAACGACTGGTTCCTGTCCTCGCTGTACATCTCCAAAAAGAACCTGATTTCCCTGCAGGCGCTGCTGAACAATATCATGCGCTCGCTGGAATATATGACCAACAACCCCACCGCCGGCGTATCGCTGCAGCAGTACAGGGCGCAGATGCCCAGCGAATCGGTGCGCATGGCCATCGCTATCGTGATCGTAATCCCCATCGCGTGCGCGTATCCGTTCTTCCAGAAATACTTCATTTCCGGATTGACGATCGGCGCGGTGAAGGGTTAACGAAAATATATCAAAAGGAGAGAACCATATGAAGAAGTTCCTGTCCCTCATTCTGGCATTGTGCATGGTGCTGTGCATGACCGCCTTCGCGGCTGCCGAGGAAGTGCCGACCATCAAGATCATCACCCTGGGCAACGGCCAGCCCGAGAACTACGACGCCTGGATCGCCCACCTGAATCCCTACATCGAAGAGAAGATCGGCTGCAAGCTGGAGGTCGAGTGCATCGGCTGGGG
>ERZ1026884.333-NODE-333-length-32445-cov-8.706823_pt1 | contig 32445 bp, 39 predicted proteins | sample MGYA00380172_ERZ1026884 | MGnify/ENA primary metagenome ERZ1026884 (study PRJEB33269, sample SAMEA4719808) | human gut metagenome | biome: human-associated habitat; feature: organic feature; material: feces | place: Cameroon | collected 2013-10 ... | reverse complement strand
ATCTGGCTGAGTTTATTATGCCCAGGAGGGACATAAAAATGCCACAGGTCAACGGTGATAACCTGCTGCACCAGCAGCTTGTCAAGCGCACTATCGAAGCCCTGCAAGCACAGGACGAGGCTTTTGCGATAGAATACGAAACCGCCAGCGATGCTGACCTCATCGACTATGTACGGCAATGTGTCGATGCGTCCTATACCCCTGCGCCTTGTGAGGTCGTGGGTGGTGCGTACATCGCCCAGCGCTTTGGTAACTGGTCTGCCGCGTTAAAAGCTGCGGGACTGCCCTCGCAGTACAAGCCACCGCGGGAGCACCACTACCCCCGCTACGAGCAGGAGTACCGGCGCCAGGAGGCGCAGCTCATGGAGGAGCGAAAAGCAAAGCGGCAGGCCAAGGCTGATCTTGTTGCCCAGCGCAAGAACCGCGATAAGGCCCGCGCCGCTGCCAACGCTGCAAAAAAGAACAACGAAAAATGACGGGTGTATCCACCGATACACCCGTCATTTTTATGTTTCCGCTGTCACCTGGTGAGCAGGCCGCCCACCAGCGCAAAGTAGTCCGGCGCTTTGCCGTTCCTGCCCCACAGCATAGGCAGGTGGAAATAGTGCTGCAAACAGCCCTCCACATCGCCGCCCAGCGCCTCGATGGAATAGCGCAGCAGCTCCGGCCTGCCGCAGGGACGCCCCTGTGCCTTTTCGCATACCTCGCACTGGTCGCACGTGCCCGCCAGCAGCATCTGACTCCCCGGTATTTCCCGCTCCCACTGCTGGAGCAATTCACGATACAGCCGTTTTTCCTGCTTCAGCGCCGCCACTGCCTCGTCCAGAGGCTGCTCCGGCATATCCGCCTGCAAAATGCGGGCATACAGCCGCAGTCCCGTGTAGCTCCGCCAGATGGTCATGGGATCAAAGCCAAAGGGCGGACACGTCCAGCGGGTATTGTAGCTGCCGCACTGCCGGCAGAAGGGCAGGAACTTCTCCACATGGACAAAGTGCGTCACGAAATCCTCTGCACTTGTTTCCGCCGTCATTTCACGGATATGGTATTGGAACGGCATCTCAGACACCTCCTCGGCTCGGTGCCGCAGCATACAGCAGTGCTTTGTCGCGTCAAGGATCAATTTCATTGCGCCCGTCTTGCCAGTGTCTGCGTATGCAGAAGGGCATCCATCAACATCCGTCCATCCTCGCGGTCGCTCCACCAATATGGGCGAAGAAATAGCAGCGCATTCTCCAGCCAAATATAATCGTCCCTCGTCAGTGCGTGGCTCTTGAGTCCTTCACTGATTCGAGTATACGATTCCCTGACCTTTTCGCTGGCGTGTTCACGCACCAAATAGGCGTTGAGCAGACCGGTGATCACAGATACTTCTTCCTCGGTATAGAACATGGCTTTCCTCCCTGTAGACGAACACACGAGTCAGAGTATAGCACACTTGCTTTGCTCCTACAAGTCTTGTCATGTTCTTTCTTCTGCCTTAATACCTCCGATAGAGTGAGTCCTTCCGGGGGCGACATGGTGACGCTACCCTTATGACAGCTTAAGAGCGCACCTCCCCCTTGGCGTGAGGTGCGCTCCTTCTCTGCTCACTTGACGCGGTACAGGTTGCTGGTCAGGCTGCCGTTGGGACGGCGGCGGTGGGTGCGCTCCAGGAAACCGTGACGTTCCAAATCTGTCAACGCCCGCTGCACCGTGCGGCAGGACAGCTTCAGATCCTCCGCTATTCTGCGGACGCTGGGCCAGCAGGTGTCTCCGGCGTTGGAGCGATCCTTCAGGTACATATAGACCGTCCTGGCGCGGTGAGACAGCTCCTGATCTGCATAGATGCTTCCGAAGTAGCTCATGGCTTCACGTCCTCGCTGTAGAGCCCCATGGCCGAACGGGGCGTTCTCCTCTGTGTGGTCGCTGCCTGCTGTGTCTGTGCAGGCTGGTCACTTCTCCTGCTGTATTTCTTGCCGATACTGAGTAACAGTTCCTGACGGCTGGCGTATGCCACAGGCCGCGCCGCGTGTTCTGGGGTAGCATACGGCTCACCAAAAGTAATGCCCCAATCGAGGAACAGCCGCAGCTTCGTCTGCATGGGGTGCGTACCTGTTTTCATCACCACAAAGCTGCCCTTGGGGATGGATTTCAGCTCGTCCGGCGTCATCAGCGGACGCTCCATCATCTGTAAACTCTGGCTGGGATCGTTCTTGCCACGGCTGACCGAGCCGGACAGCACCGTGCGGCTGCCCAGCGATTTGGATAGCTGCTCCGCCGTCTGACTGTTGGGCGCAAAACCGCCAAAGATAGTGTCCTGACAGTTGTCTGTCAGGATCTCTGCGCCTTCTCTGCCGTAATTCTTCTCCAACTGCGCCAGCGATTGGATGATGGGTACCAGTGTGATACCTCGGGAACGTCCCGCACTGAACAATGCCTCCACATCAAAGGCAGGCATAGTTCCGAACTCATCACAGAAAAAAACAACGCGGTTGGGCAAGCGCCCGTTTCCTTTTTCGGCCAACTCAAACAGTTCTTTGGATAAATTTTGTATCATAAGCCCTGCCATAAAATTCTTAGTCCTATCTTCCTCTGGCAAAACCAGGAATATGGCCGTCTTTTCTTTTGCAAATTTTTCCGCATCCACATTGCTGTCAAAGCAGATCACCTGCTCCAATGCGATATCCATAAACGTATTCATCTGTGCCAGTGCTGTGGACATAGCGGAAGCCGTTGCCTGATCTGATGATTCCAAGGCGGACGATGCCAGATTTCGCGCTCTGTGGTGGGGCGGTAGCATATCCATCAGTTGTTTAAAATAGGTTTTCCCTCGCACACCAGAGGGTGCCAAAAGCTGTTGAATCAGAATGAACACCGATACGAGGTGACGTCGCTCCGTGGGGTGCTTACTATCTGGCGGCAGGAATTCCGCCAGCAGCAGAATCACTGAGGCCACCACACCTTCCGCCGCTTTGTAGAAATAATCGTTCTGACCACGGTCTTCATCTCCTTTGGGCGCGATAATACTGTGAGCCAGAATACTTGCCAAATTCTCCGCTTTGCCATATGCTTCAATGCTATGTTCATGAAATGAGGTATCCATATAGCGGTTGATAAGCGTCATGAGATTGTAGCCATCCGAGCGCGTGGGGTTACGCAGATCCACCACGGAAACATGATAGCCATAATACCGTGCCGCTACCGCACCGTAGTTGCGGGCGAGGTCACCCTTTGTGTCCGTAGCAAAAAAACTCATACCGCTGGCGCAGGCATACTCCAAGTTTGGGTACAGAAAGTACGCTGTCTTACCCACACCGGATGCACCGATCATGAGACAATGCACATCGTCCTTGTCTACCAGTGCGGTGATGCCGTGCTTGCCGCTGATGCTGCCCAACACCAGTCCCTGCGCTTCAGGCAGATTTTTGCCTGCCCGCCAGTCCGACACTTGGAAGGGGACGAGGGCGTAGGTCTTGCGGATCTCCGTATCGGTTGCCCACCGCGCAGTGCCATGCTGCCCGTCGCCCACGGTCTTGGACTTGATGTTGTTCAGAGTGTAGTGGTCGCCCAGCAGCGACAGCGTAACGATGACCGCCGCCATGACACCCGCCGCCGCAAAGAGTATCCAAAGGTTATCTGTCACAGGATTTCTCCTTTCTTTTTTTATCGATCTATGTTACTATTACCCTGTAAAAATAGGGGAGGGACACTATATGAGCCATCTCGTTGCCGCCGAATATAAATGCTTTGAGGACATTCGCAGAACGCGCTCTGACGGTTCCGAGTATTGGTATGCCAGAGAGCTGGCTCCGGTCCTGGATTATGCAAAATGGGAAAACTTTGCCAAGGTCATCAAGCGCGCCATGATCGCCTGTGAGAACAGCGGACATGATACATCTGCCGATTTTCCTGAGGTCAGGAAAATCGTTGAGGCCGGTGCAGCAACGAAAAGCATTGTTGATTATGAGCTGTCCCGCTACGCCTGCTATCTGATTGTGCAGAACGGTGATCCGCGCAAAGAGGTCATCGCGCTGGGGCAAACCTATTTTGCCATCCAAACCTACCGGCAGGAAGTGGCAGACCGTTTTAACCAGCTGGACGAAGACAGCCGCCGACTGGTCGTGCGCGGCGACATCAAACAGTGGAATCAGCTGCTTGCCGAAGCTGCGCGGAACGCCGGTGTGATCACAGCAGATGAGTTTGCCGTATTCCAAAACGCCGGGTACATGGGATTGTACGGCGGCATGACCGTGGATGACATTCACCGCAAGAAGAACTTGGAGGTCGGTCAAAAGATCCTCGACTACATGGGCAGTACAGAGCTGATCGCAAACCTGTTCCGTATTTCTCAGACCGAGGAGAAGCTCCGAAAGGATAGCGTGAACAGCGCGGATACCGCCACCGCCGTCCATTACAAGGTCGGCAGTGAAGTACGAGAAGCCATTGAAAAAATCGGCGGCACAATGCCGGAAGATCTACCCACCCCTGAAAAGAGCATTGCCCAGTTGGAAAAGGAACAGCTCCAGCGGCTAAAACAGCAGGCGTTGGATGGTCAACTGATGTTGGATGAATGAGAGCCCCGGTGACCATTGGGACGCTTCACGCCCGCTGTCGGAGGACACGAGACTTTCTGTCGCTTGATCTTTTCATCTTTTAGCGGCATTATCGCGTGAGAGATAGGTGCGTTGGGTATGCAGCACACAAGGAGGATATATGCGTACAGTATGCAGCAAAAACTACAGCCGTGCATTTGCACAGTTGGAAGATGCCATCAAAAGCTATCTTGCAGCGCCGCAGGATACATTGTACCGCGATGGCCTGATCCAGCGTTTTGAGTTCACGGTGGAATTGGCGTGGAAATCGCTCCGCGAATACTTGGAGGATCAGGGTGTCGTTCTCGCCGTCGTTTCGCCCCGCGCTGTGTTGAAGGAGGCCTATGCTGCCGGCGTGATCGACGATGCCGATATGTGGAACGCGATCATTTCCGCACGAAATATCACCTCCCATGTCTACGATGAAGCTACCGCCACTGAGATCGCACGGCAGATCTGCGAGGATTTCACGCCCGCGCTCCGGTCCCTGTTACTGCGCTACCAGCAATGATATAAATTCACCCCGACAGTCTTATGCTGTCGGGGTTTTCGCTTTTCCTCGCTTCGCGCACAGGTCATCGTTCCAGTCTTTTCCCTGTGGACGCAGACGCTCCACGTCCACATCCATGTCCGCCAGTACCTCCATCATGCTCTCGCAGGCATCCTCACCCGCCTCGTCGTTGTCGAGGCAGAGGTACACCATATTCAGCTTCGGATTCTGCCGCAGGCGCTCCAGCACCGGCTGAATGGATGTGCCGCAGCAGGCCACATAGCTATGCTCCAGCCACCCTGCCGGATAGAGCGTGATGTGGGACAGCAGGTCAATGGGCGCTTCAAAAACATAGAGGGCACAGTCTGTACCATCTTTATGGAAGCTGTGCTTTGTCTCGCTGCCCTCCACATTGATGCGGAACACCTTGCCCTGGCTGTTGATGCTGCGGAGATGGGCGTGCTTGGCCTCGCCGTGTTCACCCAGCCCCACGAACACACAGTTGTGGTGCAGAGCGTCCTCGTAGAGCAGATTCTCCCGCACGAACTCCGTGACCACATCTCGGTCGATGCGCCGGTGGGTGGTTAGGTAGGCGTAGAGCCGCCGCATATTGAGATAGGCCTCCGGCAGCGTGAAGGTCTTCGGCTCTCTCGACTCTGGCTCTTTCTTGACGATGGGGATGATGCCCTGGCCATCCCGTCCCAGCAGCATGGTCACCGCTTCAGGATAGGTCTTGTCGTAGAATTGCTGCACGAAGCTGATGGCGCGTCCACCCTTCCGTGCGGCATGGTCATACCACATCGGCCCGCGCACGGTGATGCTGTGGTCGCTGGCCAGCCGGTAATCCCGTCCGGCCATAATGAGTTTCTCGCCTCGATCCAACAGAAAAGACGGTAGGTCAACTTCGTTGGCCTGCCGTTTCTCCGCGGATGTAAAATATACAAATTTGCCCATGCTTCATACCTCCTATCGCATGGTGTTGTCGTTGACATGGTGGAACTGCTCGTCCTCGTGGTCATCCCGTTTGTGACCCATGGCCATGCGCTTCTCTTGTAGCCGTCTGCGGCGCTTGGAGTCGATACGCAGCACAGGCGGGATGACCGGCATATTGCCGCGGAACATACGGCTCATGTGGAGGAGCAGCTGCATGACCGCATCGGCTGGTATAGCAGTTCTCGGCATCTCTGGCCGCGGCTGCTGCACTGTGGTCGGTGCTTCATCCAAAGGCTTCTGTTGCTCATTCTGTTCTGCATCTGTACTCGTCTGTACCTGCGTAGGCTTACGGATCGTTTCCGCCTCACGGATGATGAAGTTCTTGATGGTGCGGAACTCTTTCTGCTGTACCAGTGGCTGGCGGGGCTGCGTGTTCCGTCCGTAGTAGCCGGCGATCTCATCCTTCAGCTCCCACCACTGCTCATAGCAGGCCGCCACCTCCGGGAGCTGCGCCAGCCGCTCCACGATCTCGTCCACCTGCGCCTTGACCTCTTTGGGTAGATAGCCGTAGACGTGCTTGCCGTCGACCTGCTCCAATGCGCGAGACAGATCCCGCAGCTTTTGCTCTATGACAGGGTCATTTGACTCTCTGCTCTCCAGCATCCTGATATATAGCAGCAGTGACTCTTTCGCGGTCTGGATGCTCTCTTTGTAGGCAGCATCCTTCTTGATGTAGAGTTCCTTCATCTCCTCATGGAAGATGGCGTTTGTCATCTTGGAACGCATGGCAGCGATACCCTCCCGCGTGAGATACCCCTTCTTCGGTTCCGCTGACCACACCATCATATGCACATGGGGATGATGCCCCTCGTCGTGGTACGCCGCGTACCAGCAGAGATCATCTGTCCGAATACGCATGGCTTCCGCAATAGCGGCGCTCTCCTGCTTCAGTAGATTCCGCCACGCGGCGGCTTTGTTGTATCCCATGCGCTCCGCATCCTCACGCCGCAGAGAGAAAATGAACGTCCACACCTTTCCGTTGTGAGCTTTCAGCTCGGCCTTCGCCGCCTTGAGGTCGGTGGTGTCCGCCTCGCTGAACAGGCCATGGCCGCCGTGCTTTTCGGCGCGAGGGCGTTGGGCGATGTAGGACATATATCCGCTTTCGGATTCCGCTTCGTGCAGATGTATGTCCAGCGCCACGGCGATAAACGCGGACGCCGTACCGCGATTGGGCGTCTGTAGGTAGTCGCTGTACTCGAATAGCTCCTTTGCGTCTGGGAAGTCCTTCAGCAGTCTTTTGATGAACTGTTTCTGCTTCTTGGTCGCAGGCTCGGTGCTTTGGATGATCTCCACACCGTCCCGTGTGGCAACGTATTCCATATAGCCCGACGCCTTACCGTTCTTGATGTACCCGCTTTTTTGTACCAGCCGCGCCATGTGTTACTCCTCCTGATGGAACAGCAGCACGTCTTTGAAGGAGATATTGCCGTGGGTGGATGCCACCTCACGGACACTGCTGCCGCGCATCTTGCTGTACTCGTCACGGGTCATATCCACGTCACCGCCCAGCAGATGGTTGGTCATGTTGTGTTCTACCACCAGCTTGAACAGCAGCCTGCCCAGCCGGTCACCGAACACGCCCAGCGTACCCTCCAGCACCTCTTGCAGTGCGCGAGGCAGATATGCGCCCGTTCTCTCGGCGTGTAAGCGACCGCAATACTGCCGCAGAGCCTTCTCCACGAATTCGTTGCGGGTGGGGCAATTATCCAGCTTATAGAGCGCATCCACCTCCTGCCACACGTCGTCTGACAGCCAAACAGAGTGCCGGCTTTTTCCATTTTTATCCATCGAGTCACACCTCCTTCCTGCGCGTCCCGAAAGCCTTGTAAACACGGGGCTGACGGGCATTTTTACAAAGAATAGCGCCAAACCACATTTGGAATTCGATAATCAGCGCCATTTTCAAAACGCCGCAAACCCTCGTGGCAGTCCGCACTGCGGGCTGCCGTGACCGGCACTGGCGCAGAAAAGCGCCAATGCCTTTCTCCTGCTACCGCTTTCGGCGCACCGAAAAGCGGGCCGAAAACGCTCCAAATCCCCGGGGCCGCTATCCTTACCCTCCCGCGCCCCTGCGAGGCCACAAACCGGCCCACAGGGGCAAACACGGGGCTACATTTGTATCTGTGGAGACGGCCCCGGCTCCTCTTGAAGCTGTCGGGCAAAATCGCACAGACTCATGCCGTTTTGCTGCTGGCAGAACGCCTCCATTTTCCGAGCCAGTACCTCCTGCTCGGCAGCATTCAGGTGATAGCTCCAGTTCTCCTCTGTGCCATCTCCCTTGCAGAGATTCAGCTCCAGTGTGTCGCAAGGCCTGTCCTGTGCGATGTCATAGTTGGCGTAGATGTTCAGCCAGTCATCGTTCTCGTCCGTACACACGAATGTGCCGAAGGCGGCGTCCACATCGAAGTCTGCCTGCACATAAAAGTTCAGCTTTCCGTTTTCCATCAGGATCTCATCGCTGAACGAAAAGCTCTGCGCGGTGAGATGCCCCGCCGATGTGAGCTCCTTCCCGTCCAGGTGATCCAGCAGCTTCCGCCACATCCCGTCCTCGGACGCATATTGCTTCTGCACTGCGCGGTAGGCGGCTGTAGATACGTCACGCACCGCCCACGTTGTCCAACCGTCCATGATGTGGACTGCGGAGAACTCCCGCTTGTCAAAATCCAAATCAAACACGCCGGTGACTTTTCCGGTATTCTCCATACGGAGACGTATCAGGTTCTGATACTCCTCCGGTGTGATAGGCTGCGCTTGCAAATACAGAGAGATAAATTTGCCGGTGCTGTGGTCTGTATCCTTGAGGTATTTGCGGAGCGTCCTTGCGGCACCCAGCAGCTCCTCGCCGGGCGTCATGCGGAAGTAATGTTCCTCGCCGCCCTCCACAACGCGGTATGCGGAATAGGTACGTGCCGCCTCCGCTTCCTCCCGTGCCATACGATCTTCCTCCCAGATCTCTCGGCTGATACGTGCATATTCACGCTCTGGAAGTTGGTTGCACAGTTCATCCAGCACATTCTCCAGATGCTCCTGTAAGGTCTCATCCTTCAGATGATGTTCAATGGCTTCCTTCCACCTGCGGTCAAGCCATACGATGATTTCTTCATGCTGTGCCATGGTTATTCCTCCTGCTGCATAGCCGCTGCCTGCTCATTTGCTGCCTTTGCTGCCCGTACCGGTCGCTTGGGTCTTGCGGCAGGCGCAGTCTTACTGTCCACATACTCCCGCACCGCTTCCGGCACCTCCGCTTCGTAGAGCTGCTGGAGCATTTCCGCCATGCGCCGCTGTACAGACGACCGCTGCTTGCGGAGCGCGAACTCCAGCGCGTCCAGCTTGGCCGCGTCAAAATTGATGGTGATATTGGTTTCTCCCATGTCGTTTCGCCTCACATCTTCATGTCCATATCGTGCCGCTGTTCTGCATACAGGCCGGTGAGCAGACTCTGGAATGTCTCACCTATATCCACGTTCCGATGCTCCATCCACGCCTTGCTCATCTGCTCCAGCGGTCTATCCTGCTCCAGCAGGAAGACCAGTTCCTCGCGTGGGAGACATTCTCCCAGCAGCCGCAGTTCACAGTCGCAGGTCATCACGGCGTCGATCTCGTCCGCCGTTTGTATCAGCTCATCGCGGGTACGCAGATCCAGCCGGCGCATATAGTCTGCCATCTCATCTTCAATGCGCTGAGAGAGAATGTCCCACAGCTCTGTGCTGGTCTGCACCGGCTCACCCTGTGTGACCCCTTCCGCAAGAAACCGCGGCACGTCGATGGCCTCCGCGTTGTGAAATGCGAGGTCGCCGCGGTAGCCGATCTTCAGCACGGAGAATTCATGCGCCGCCCTGACCAGCGCCGCAGGGCTTCCCGCAGGTATCTCTTGCTCCCAGCGATACCAGTTGTCCTCCTGTCGGCAGGGTATGAGCTTGAGGAGGACATAGTCCTCTGGCACAAATTTGGGGTAGCGGCAGAGCTGACCTGCCACGCTGTAGTAGGGCTTGCCTTCGCACATGACCGTCTGCTCCATGTACGCTTTCATCTTTTGCAGGTCGACACAGAACCAGCATTCCGTATCACTGAAACGGCGGATCATGCCGTCCTCCAGAATGCTGTTCAGGTTTTCTTTCTTCGTCAGGTGATAGACCTCTGACGGTGGGTGTTCTTTTACATACGCCATGTCGTTTCCTCCTTGCTGGGCACAGAAAAAGCGCAGGCCTTCGCCTGCGCTTTTCGTTGTCCTCATTTACTCTGATAGTATGCTTTTGACTTGTTCTACGAAGGGATCCATGTCATCGAAGATGACGTCTGCGATCAGTGACCAGTTGATACCGTCATAATCATGCACCAACCGATGCCGCAGCCCGGAGACAACGCTCCACGGAACGTCTGGATGTTCCTTTTTGAACTCCGGCGAAAGCTGATAGACCTGTTCACCGATGTTATAAACCGGCGTGGTTACTGCCCATTGAGAAAACTGCTCAGTCAACAACATCTCTCGTGTGATGCCCCGCCGTTCGATCTCGCTGCTCAGTGCATCCCACAGGGAAACGATCTTCTTCAACCGTTCAGTATCTGTCTTCTTCATGCGATACGGATACCCTCCTTCATCACGGACTCATAAAAAGGCGTTCCCGTATTGACCTCCCGCATCTCAAACACATCGGCATTCCGCCCAGTCATTTCACGCAAGTCCTCAGCCAGTGCGAAGATATTACGGGGCACAAAGTCTTTTCCGCCCACGATAATGATGTCGATATCAGAATCAGGTGTGGCGTCACCGCGCGCATACGATCCGAACAACAGCGCATATTCCGCGTGGTAGCGTTCCAGCAATTCCTTCACGACGGCTTTGATCTCACTGAGCGACAGCGTACTCATAGCGGTGACACCTCCTTTAACCTGTTCTGCCATTATTATAGCCGATACACCTGAGAATAGCAATCAGCTTTTACAAATTACCCTCATTCATACTCGACCCCCGGCACCTCCAGCCAGTGCGTCCAGCCACGGCCTTCCAGCTGCGTTTTGACCACGCCGTACTTGGTGCCCATGGCCTCGATGACCTCGCCGTTGCCGATGTACACGCCGATGTGCCCGGACTTCCACACCGCCAACCCCGGCGTGTCCGACATAGTATCAATGCTGCCGCGTTGTGTGGCAGTGTAGTACATCTCATTTGCACCGATGTCCGGCATCCCATGTGTGCCGTAGTCGATGGTCATGGTGTCGGTGGACAGCCAGCCGTAGCCCTTGATGAGGCCCACGCAGTCGGCGGTGGGCTTTCCCAGCCAGTTGGCACGGATGAAAGCCGCATACTTCCCGACGCCGTCCGGATACTGTGTCAGCTTGTACTGCAGCAGCTCCGGCGTCAGCGTCTGCCCGTAGGTGCCCCACACATAACCCCAGCCGGAGTTCCATGCGTTGGTGACGTAGACTACAAGGTCGGCGGCATTCTTCGTAGTCGGGTCAGTGAGCATGGATGCGTCCAATTCGATCGGCACACTGCCGCCCGGCTCATACGTGCCGTTGAAGGTATCGCCGCCCATACTGCCCATGACCATGGCGTAGATGTCCACGGCGTTGCTGCGCTCCGCATCTGTCACCACGCGGCCACGCCATGTGGTGAGTTTTTCATAGACCTCCTCCATCGGCAGGGGCACGGCCACCTCGTATGTCTCCTCCACCAGTTCCTCCGTGCCGTCCGCCTGTGTCACTGTCACCATCCGTGTCCGCGTTTCTGTTTTGTAGAAGCAGTCCACAAAGTGGTCTGCGGCAGCGCGGGTCGGTGCGTTGTCACCGAAGCAGAGGGCAAAGAAAACAGCCTTGACCTGTACGGGGTCAAGGCTGCCATCCTCGGCTTTCTGATTGACATAGACGGTGGCCGAGTCCAGAAGGGAGAATGCCTCCTGCATCTCGGTGATATGTGTGCGGTATTCTTTGGGAACTTTATCCGAGAACTCTGCGCCGTAGAACGCCGCGGATACCACAGCATTGTTGTGCAGGGACGCACCGTCACCGAAGCAGCACAGGAACGCCGCCAGTATGATAAGCGGCGACAGGATCAAGGCCAGCACCTTACCGGCTGTCCTGCGCCCATCCTCATTGGTCAGCACGGCTGCCGCCAGCCGTGCCAGTGCAGGTATTGCCATCACTTGCCTCCCTTTGTTCCGAACAGCGCGGCCTTGTGGGGCGGCGCTTTCACCTCCAGATGATACCGTTCCATGCCGCACTTGAACAGGCATTCGCCGCGCCGTGCGTGCTGGATGAGCTCGAACTCCGCCTCGTCCAGCTGCAGCATATCCATGTAGAACCGCTTGCCGATAGAGCCGGGGTTGAACAGGAACTGGTGGGGCGGGATGGCGAACAGCGGTTTTGTCATTTCCCGCACGCCCTCCTGGTCGAAATCCTCCAAGTTTTGGGACGCCATCATCAGCGCAGAATCCCGTTTCCGCACACGCTTCAGGCAGTTGCGGATGTACTCGATGGCGATGGGGTTGGACAACCACAGGTACAGCTCGTCCAGTGCCGCCACCGTGTTGCCCGCCGTCAGAAGTCTGTCCGACATATATGCCAGCACGTTGAACAGCAGGGCGTTCCGCAGGCTCTTGGCCGCCGTCAGTACGCCGCCTACACCGAATACCAGAAACCTGTCGTCGGAGATATTGGTATGTCCGTTGAAGAACGGCGCGTCCGCACCCACGCACAGGGAGTGCAGGCCCAGCAGCACCTCCTGCAACAACTCCCGCGTGTACAGGCTGCCGTTCCTGTAATTCACCAGTTCATTATTGATGAGCGCATACAGGTCGGATAGGACGGGGTAGTCCTCCGGCGTAAGCCGGCGGAAGTCTGTTTTCTCAGAGATGCCCCATTTTTTATACAGCGCGGACAGCATGATCTCAATGGTATCCAACTGCGGGTCGGAGAAGTCCTTGTAGGCACGGAAGAAGTCCTTCAGGAAGGAAATATGCCGCGCCAGCAGTGTGGACTTGCGGAAAGCCTCCGGCGCGGACTCGTCCGCCTCCGTGTCCTCGTTCCAACACCGCACCTCCAGCACATTGATGCGCCTCTCACCGGCCATCAGGTCAACGAAGCAGCCGTTCAAATTGCCGCACAGCTCCTCCAGCTCATGCTCGGCATCCAGTGAGATCACGGACTTGCCCGCTTCCAGCAGGTTGCAGATGAGCAGCTTCATGAGATAGCTCTTGCCCTGTCCGCTGTTGCCGAGGATGAGGATATTGGCAGAGGTCTTATCGCTGTCGCGGCGGTCGAAATCCACCACGATGTTGCTGCCGTATTTGTCCTTGCCGATATAAAAGCCGTTGGGATCTGTCTTGCCGGAGTAGTTGAATGGGTACAGGTTGGCCACGCTGCCGGCGGGCAGCACACGCTCGAACTCACGGCCAAGGGCGTTATAGCCCACAGGACTGGCGCAGCAAAAGCCCTGCTTCTGCCGCAGGAGCAGCTTGTCCACATTCAACTTGCAGCGCACCAGCTCCGTCAGCACATCGGTCTGAAGCTGCCGCAGGTGCTCCGCGCTGTCCGCCGTCATCTCCAGATACACGGCACAGTGGAGCAGCGGCTCATGCTCTCGGTGCATCTTATGCACCAGTTCTGCCACATCCCGCAGGTTGCTCTCGGCCTCTACCGCCTGCCTCAGCTTGTTGGGATCTGAGCCGTCCAGCTTGTTCTTCTTGTTGGCGTTGTCGATGATCCTGTCCTCCTCGCCGGGGGACACCTGCTGACAGTAGAACCGCAGCGTTACGCCGCTTTTCTCGCCCAAGTGCCGCAGGATGGCCTGTGCCTCGGTGCTGGCCGGATATTCCCGCAATGCCCACACGCAGCGGTAGGTGCTGCCGAAGATGTAATGGTCCACCTCGAACTTCACCACGCCCGGCGCGATGCTGTCCAGATAAGTGCGGATGAACACTTCACGCGGGGTGGGGGTTCTCTTACAAAACGGATTCTTCATGGTCACGCCTCCGTTTCCGCAGTCAGCCACCGCGCTCCGTCCACAAGGTCGAATACCTCATGGGTGGCATCCTGCTCAAAGTAGATAGCCAACAGTTCCAGCAGAGCCTGTCCCTCGGCGCGCTGGACGGCAAAGCCGCTGTTGCGGAACTGCTGCTCCACCGTGGTGAAATTGATAGCACTGTCCGTCTTTCTGCGCCGCAGTACAAAGCAGAACTGCCGCGAGGAGGCCATCATGGTCTGCACATCGTCCAGATGCCGTCGGTCCTGTGCCAGCAGAGCGCGAATGGCAGAGTTCTCCTCCTGCTCCATCCGCTGGCGGTAGAAAAGCCGGTTGTCCTGAAATGACTCCTTGGAGTCCAGCGCCAGCATTTCCACCTCCGCCATGCCTTTCAGCACACTCAGCAGCGCCGTCACTCGTCCGCGGACTCCGGCTTCCGGCAGCACGTTCAGGTTGGTGGGCTGCACAAAGTAAAATGACAGCTCACCGTCTGCTGTCTGTACACTGCTGCTCGTTATGTTCTCGATGCCCACCAGCTGCCTGGTGGATTTTTTCTTTCTCATGTCTGCTCCCTCCACTCATAGTATTGCTGACCGAAAAAGAAGAAGGCTGCGGCGTAGCGCAGGAAATCCAGCATACTGACGCCGCCGTGCCGAATGCAGAGAAAGGCCAGCGCCGCTGTGGCCACCAGCGGGACGATACTGCCGACCTGCGTCAGTGCCAGTACTGACAGCAGCAGGCCGACGCCGATGAACGCCACGTCCCGCAGCGTCCACAGCCACAGCATAGGCCGCGCCGTCAGGTTCTCAGGGTATAGGTACATAGTTCTCCTCCAAAAGTAAAGCCGCAGGCACACGTCTGCGGCTCTGTATGTTCTTATTTTGCATCCACTGCGTCATTCAGCTCCCGTTCGATGAGGCCCAGGATGAAATCCTTCTGCTTCAGGCCGTTCCTGGCGAGGTAGTCCTTCAGCCGGTCAAAGAGTTCCTCCGGTACCTGAAAGGCGATGGTGCGGGTGTTGGTGTTCATAGTCTTTGCTCCTCCGTCAAAATGTTCTTTGAGTATGTCCGTGATGTAGTCGGACAGTGTCTGTCCGCGCTGCTCCTGTTCCGCCCGAAGCCGCTGGTGCAGGGACAGCGGGATAGGCGCGCAGAGGTTTTTCTTTTCCTCCATGATGTACTCCTTTCCGCCTCCTGCGAGGCAAGCAAAGCATAGCCGAAGTACGGTTGCAAAGCTATTGACAAGTACAACGAAGAAGCGGGCGCAAAGCAAGCGGAATGGACAAGTTTATCCATATCTCTCGCTCTCCTGTATAGCGTCAACCATGCACTTCATCACGAAGTCCACACAGGGGATGGCCACGCTGTTGCCCAGCGCCTTATACCGTGCGCTGTCGGATGCGCCGGGGATGTCCGTCCAGCCGTCGGGGAAGCCCTGCAATCTCTCACACTCCAAGGGCGTCAGACGGCGGATGAGCAGAATGGGCAGATCCTTGTCGCCCATCAGTTCACAGGTATGAAGTATCAGGTCGGTGGCATCCTTGCTCTGTCGTGCGCTCTGGGTACCGGCGATCTCGTCAGTGGTAAATGCATCCACACGCTGGCGGCGGAACACCGCGTGCCGGTCAAAGCCGGTCAGCGTATAGGATACGTTCTCCTGATACCCAATACCATTTCCGCCGTTCTCCGGTTCGCGGTCTATCGTATTCCCCGCAAGGCAGTAGACCTGCTCCCCCACAAGCGGCACATTGTTACCGCCGGTGCCGCAGCGTGCCGACATGGCCGGAGCCACACTGTCCATCTGTCGATAGCGAGCATCCATACCGTGGCTCTCAAATATCAGCGGCTGGTGATTGCCCATCTGCGCCCGAAGCGTGGCGGTTTTATCTACCGTCACGTCCATACGCTCTCCGCCCTGATCGTTGATGCACAGAACGGTTGGCATACTGTTTCCGCTGCCGCCGGCCTTCAGTGTCGGCGCAACGCCCTCGCGGTAACCGATGCCGCCCGCACTGGCTCCCGCACCGGCAGAGAAGCTCGCCACAAATGTCTGCATCTGCAAGTTGGAGGTGGCCATCAATGCGCCTGCGGTACTGCCCAGGTCGATGCCCTCGTTCCGCTGGTTGATATGGTACGCCTTGATGAGCCCCAGCTGCGCCAGTGTCATCAGGTCTATCATCCGCAGTCCGCTTTGCATCTCCAGCGCCAGATGCAGTGGAGCAGGCAGCACCTTCCCGCGCTTCCGCGCCCTACGGAGGATGCCCAGGCAGGCTTTCCTGCTCAAAAAGTATTTTCGATGAGGATGGGGCTCCAAGATCTGCCACAAGGAAGATCCTCTTTCGGCTCTGGGGGACACCCCAGTATTGAGCGTCGAGGACTCGCCAACATAGGGAGACAAAATCTCCCAATATGGCTGCCCCAGAATATCGCCATCCCCAAGGGTGATTTTCAGGAACATGAATTCCTGATACACCAATTCCGAGTGTTTCTTCCAGGACGACCCGGAAGTCATCTCCCTTTTGCTGCCCGCTGGAGAATGCGCCGGGGACATTTTCCCAGCACATGAATCGGGGGCGAACATGGATACCTGTTCGTCCTCGTAAAACATCTGCATCTCGCATCTCCTTTATGATCCTAATTTGTTCCATAAATAGGCCGGAACGCTCACCGGCAAGTCCCGCCCTCGCTCCAGCCACGGACAAGTCCTGACAGGGGCTGCCGCCGCAGATAATGTCCACGGGCGGCAGCTCGTCCCCACGCAGCTTCGTGATGTCCCCGTAGTGCAGCATCCCCGGCAGTCGTTCCGCTGTAACGCGGATGGGGAAAGCCTCAATCTCGCTGGCCCACAGGGGCACAACGCCGTTATGGATGGCCGCCAGAGGGAAGCCTCCTATTCCATCGAAAAGACTTCCCATGGTGATAACTCTCATTTTGCTGCGGCCACCACCGTCCGCGCCATACTGACCGCGCTCTGCGCCGTGTAGACAGCCGAGGAGATATTGGCCCGCGTGGTGGTATCCAGCCCGAATGCACCGGCGATACGGGGGATCTCTCCGGCAGAGAGCATCAAGCCCAGGCCCAGCAGCGCGTGATCCTTAAACACCATCAAGCCAGCTACAAGGATGGTGGCCTGCAAAAAAGCCGTGAGACACAGTCCCACGACCTGCTTGCACCACTGTGTGAAGCCATCCCCGTAGCCGCGTGGTACGCTGAACATATACAGACTGCCCACTGCAATTTGGATAAGCAGGATGCCGCCACGTTTGAGATTGGCGAAGAAGACCTTTATGACCGCGTAGGCCATGAGCGCAAGGCAGAAGATGACCATGAGTCCGCTGGTCACCGGCCCGAAGCCCCGCAGGGCGAAAGACGTGGCGGTGGTCAGGCTCTCCACAGCGTTGAAGTCCTCCAGCGCCGCTTTTGCCGCATCTCCTATGCTTGTAGCGCCGAAGCCGGTGATACCCGCCGTCAGATCAGCCTGCAGCGATACCGCCAGTACATACAGGCGCACGGGCACTTGTGTAAAAAGGGAAACGGCCAGAAAGCCCTTGATGGCATTCAAAGCCGTTTCCTTTACGTTTCCACGTCCGCTGGAATACTCCACGCCGCACTCGAAGCAGGCCACCACCAGTCCTGTGGCGAACAGTGCCCAGCCCAGATAGGAGAAAAACAGCACCACGCTCTGCACCCAGCTCATCTCGAAGAGTTCCGCGCCCATGCCGCCCATCTCCGAGAAGAAATTGCCGAGAAAGCCCACGATCTGACCGTAGAACCAGTCCACGATCTGACCCAGCACCGTATCGGCTACAAAGTCCCAAATAAAAATAAGTTCTCACCTCCGTAAACGCAGGAAGCACCCCGCCGTCAGCAGGGTGCTTCCTGTTATCGTATTATGTTGCAGGTCACAGCTCCATCTTAAAGCCGTAGTCCTGCGCCCTGTCCTGTTCTACATCCTGAGCCACGTCATCCTCCTGCCGCTGCACCTGTGCCAAGACCATCAGCTGCCCAAGCCGTGAGGAGAATGCGGAGATGATTGCGGTCTTACGGTTCTCATCCATGTACTCACCGGCCTGATCCAGGATGTCGCGGACATCCTGCTCGATGCCGTTCAGTTTACCGAAGTCGATCCAGTCGAAGGAGGTCACCAGCTTGAGCTGCTCCTCATGCGTCTTCTTGAACGGCTTACATTCAATGGTACGGGCAGAGAGTATCTGCGGCGTCAGCTTGTCGTAGCCCATGGATGAGCCACTGTCGAAGACAGGCGCGGCTCCCAGCCACTCCAGTGTATCAACATTGCGGAGCAGGCCAAAGTTGTTCTGATGCCTGTCCTCGTTGGCGATAAGGTAGTCCATCACGATCATCTGATCCACTGCGTGTTCCATGCCCCTAACGCCCAGCGCCTCACAGCAGTTCAGGTAATGGCGGTAGACCGATGTGCTGTTATCCTTTTTCATGGACTGCATCACGCGCCACGCACTGACAAGCTCCGTGTCCGGCGTAACGAAATCCTCACAGACACTGTAGGGCGTGTCATCATCCCACAGCAGCGTATAGGGCACGTGGGAGATACCCAGTTTCTCCGCCACCAGTGATGCGATTACCTCGTTGAACGGCTGCTGCATGAAGGGATTGCTTCCTGCTTTCAGCAGACACCGCTTCCCGCCGATGATCTTCCACCGCTTTTTCAGATACCCATTGGTCGTGTTGTCTGGGGAACTGAAATCGAAATTCACCGCGTCCGTGGTTTTGCCCAACAGGACGTTACCGATGTCCTCCGAGAAGGGATTTTCGAAGAAGTTGATGCGCTCCCACTGGAGATCACTGCCATAGGGTCTGACCCAATACTGATCCGAGAGGCTCAGGCCGAAGCAGCGCGTCAGCAGCACCTGCGTATTGGGCAGGTTCAGCGTTTCCAACGCCTTTCGCACACCGGAGCGGCTGGCGGGGATGCAGCGGTCGATCCACCATGCATTGAGCGCGGCACGATCCACGCCGTCCCGTTTTGATACCGTAGCCACCGGAAGATGCTCCGGTCGGTACACCGTGCCGATCCGCTGGATAGAGCTTGTCGCCTCATCCAGCTCCATATCGGCGACAGCGATGTTCTTGTGCATCAGCGTATACTGCATCGTCTCACCCATTCACTTTGTAAGCAGCCACTGATAATCCTGCCGCCCATCTATCACATACTCCACATATACTACCTGTCCCTTTATCTGATACAGCAGAATGTGGCATTTATCAAAGATGAGCTTACGGTACTTCTCAACGGCAAAGACATCCGAACGCATTATGGGATTACGGAATGGAAGTCTTTCTAAAGACGCTGCCGCCTGCCGAAAATCGGAAACCAGCTTGTGTGCCAGCTTTTCATCCAGCCGTGCCATAAACGCTGCGTGCTCTACCAGCTGCTGGGCAGCACGCTTCGAGATAACGACCTGATACGATTCATGCTCCGGCATGGCGTACCTCCCGGATCACGGATTCCATCATGGCAGACACCTCGTCCACGGAATAGTCCGGCGCACCATGCAGACGGTCTTCTTCCACGGCAAGCAATTCTTCCCGCAGCTTCAGCATTTTCTCGCGGCGGGTAAACGCCTCAATGTCCATAACGACCAAATCGCCCTCACCGTTTTTGGTCAGGTAAACAGGTTCACCGGTGGTCTTACACAGTTCCGCAATATCATTATAGTTCTGACGAATGGCGGCGCTTGGCTTGATATTCATATTCGCCCTCCTCACATAGCAGTTTTATAACTATATTATACTCTCAAAACGCTATTATGCAAGGATATTTTTACCAAACGCTCACACACCCACGATGTCCCAGATGTACAGCGGTGCGGTCAGGGTAAAAACCAGACACGCGAACAGGATGGCCGGCGCTGTCCACTCAAACTGTCCCGTTTTTCGATAGTCAAAATATTCAGTCCCCAGCTTCACAAAGAAGAAAATGGCGAGGATCATATCGATGGCCGGGAACACCACATTGTTGACGACGGTCTTGATCTGCCCTGATGCCGCCGCCCATGTGCTCTCCACTGCACCGGCCACATCGCCGCTGCCTGTGGCGTAGGCCGCCACGGAAAACAGCCAGCAGAGCAGTGCCGCTGCGCCGCAGACCAGCACTGCACGTTTCACATATCTCATAGCTTCCTCCTTCACATCGTCATTTCGCCCATGGTGGGCGCGTCATGGTTCTGCCGCAGCTCGGCCAGCTTCTCCGCCGCCCAGTCGGGGATGCACTCGTCGCGGATGATGCCCACGAACTCGGAGCGATTCCATCTCGTTGTCTCACCGTCGCCCAAACAGGTACAGAACACCGAACGGCCTCGAGCGTGAGGGCGGCAGCCGAAGCCACCGGAAGCCAGCCACAATTGGTTCTCCGGCTGCCAGCAGGATTCCCGCAGCGTGTCCGGCGACAGCACCAACACCCTGCCGGTGAAATCCTGCTCCCCGGAATTGGGTTCGCAGTGCTCCGCGCCGAACAGGTGCAGCTTCGCCAGCTCCGCACGGTAGTTGCTTACGAAACCGTCCAGTATGGCGGGATGGCTGTTTATAAGGAAGGTATGCCGGTGTCCGCCGTCCTCGGGTACGAAGATGGTGTTGCTCCATCTCTTATTGGTTTCGTGGTAGCGTCCATCGTAGGACTGCATCTGCAGCGTGTTGGCCAGCACATACCCTACACGCCTATAGCCGTACTGGTCAATAACACTTTTGGCGCAGCCGTCCTTGAGATACATTCCGTCAAAGTCCCGATGGATCGCCAGCTCTATCGCCCCGGCACAGGCACAGTTGGTGCGAAAATTGGCGCGCCACAGCTCCAGCTCGCCCCTGTCCCTTGCCTCCTTCGCCGTGTAGGGGTACATTGCCTCATTCGGCAGCATAGATGATATCCCCCTCCTCCAGATGGTACGCCAGCCCGGACGGGCAGCATCCGCTGTTCAGCAGCAGCTTCCGGATCGGCGCAGGCACGGCATCGAGGTCAAACTCCCTCACGTCCGAATCGCAGTTCTTGCAGCAGGGCATACGACAGGCGTCCAGCAGGGCAGACACAAGCTGCGATGCCGCGTCAAACAGTCCGGCCAGTGCGTCTGCCGTCTGTACCGCTGTCATCTCACGAGGCATAAGCAGCAGAAGGCTGTGCGTCATCTGGGCAGACAGATCTACGCCCGCCATGCCGCATTCTGCCAGCTCGCTGCCGGGGATGGTCAGGCCGGTCTTGTCCAGTGTCATTTCGTTCTTCATGATAGATCCTCCTCAAGTTCTCAAAGGTCGTTCCGGGATATGCACCAGTCGGCATATCTTCCCATCGCTGCTGTAATCGCCGAATATCGTCATCTGCGATGCAAAAACACGAGGGTCATAGTTGGTCATGATGTATTCCCGGTATATGTCATTTTTCTTCTTGGATTGGCTGTTGGGACGCTCTACCTCATAGATGAAAAAGTCCTCGTAGAGCCTGCGAATATAGTCGCAGTTGTTATAGGACACCATGGCGAAGCCCGTGTGCTGCGCCAGCACATCATGGAGCCGTTGATGGTCACTGCGGGGAAACTCCACCGCGTAACGCTCCGCCTCATAATAGGGCGGGTCACAATAGACCGTGGTCTGCGGATCATTATGGGTGGTGATGATGCTCTCGAAATCCTTATTCTCCAGCGCTACATCCTTCAGGCGGTGAGAACACTCCCAAATATCCCGAAAAAATCGCTGTATATCGCAGGAGCTCACGCCGTAGCTGTCGCCGTTGCCGTTATAGCTGTATCGCTGCAGCTTGTAGATAGCGGCGGCACGGCGCACATCCGACAGCTCCGCACGGCTTTGCAGCAGCCGCTTGACCTCCTCCGCCTCCGGCGGTGGGAACATCTGCTCTGCCAGCTGCAGCTCCTCATCCAGATACAGCTGTGTGAAGTCCTCGCCCTGCAGCTGTCTGCGCAGCACATCAAACTCGTCGCGGGCATTGATCGGGAGAAAGCTCAGTTCCTTCGTCAGGGCCATAGGGCGGTGCTTGACGCAGAAAAGCAGGTTATACAGGTCGTGGTTCAGGTCGTTATATATTTGCAGGCACCCCTTCGGCACGGCGGTATTCAGCGTGATGATACCGCTGCCGCCAAACACATCCACCAGTGTTTTATAGTGGATAGGCAGGAGCATCTGTATGGCCCACATAAGCTGGCCCTTACCGCCCATCCAAGGCATGAGCTTTACCAGGCTGTCACGCATCAAATTTCTCCAGCGCACGCTCCAGTCCGGAGATAGCCGCGTCCAGTCCGCTGCGCATTTTCTGCAAGCCGCGGATGGTATCATAGACCTCCACCGCCGTTTCCGCGAAGTAGTAGCCCCGCTGGTCTGCCGCGATGGGTACGGTGTCCTGCCGCAGACGGTTGACGCGCCGCCGCAGCTCGTTCCTGCTGATGCCCAGCACACGCTCCAATTCCCGGCTGCTGATCACATTTCTGCGCCCCTTAAATCCATTTTCCAGATACAGGGCAAAGGTTTCCTTCGTCATTCTTGCACTCCCTTCCGGTGACCGTTCACCGAAAAGGACGCAAAAGAGGGATCGCCGTCCCTTTTCGGAAAGCGGTCCCTTTGTTTGTTTTTACTGCATGGTCATATCTGCGCCCTGCTGCGGCAGGTGCATCGGCTGCCCATCCAACCGGGCAAGATAGCCATAGCTCCCAATGGCGCCATTATTCCGCTGCATCAGCTCCGCACCGTAGGCGTCCATATTGAGATACTGCTGAAGTAAGCCGCATTCTCTCTCGTCCAAAAGGGTGGAGAGTTCGTCCTGCGCCAGCTGCTTAAAAGAGCAAATTCCCGGTTCAAGGACATACTCATCCAAATGATCCGCCAGCGTAGTAGCATCCTCCAAATTGGTAATACACAACTGTTGTATTGCCGCCTTGAACTTCACCAACTCTCCGGCTTCCTCTATATCAGCAAGACATTCTGCAAATCGGTTGATCTGCTCCATGTCATCGTAAGCTATATCCGCAAGCTCACACATATCCGGTATGGCGGAATCAGGATCTTCAAATCGTACCTCCCGCCAACTGTTCGCATCCAAACACTCCAGCGTAGCGTCTAATTCCGCCTGCGTTGCGGGGAGATGTAGCTGCAACACACGGGTGGCATTGATACAGAAGAAACGGATCATATATGGGGGCTTCCGCGCATGTCTGCCCAGATTTGGCGGTGCTTGCCGCAGAGCGCCGCTTTGCGCTACATAGCCATAAGGCGTGATAACGCCATCCTCGCGCTCACGCATCGCCTTGCCGATCCTTGCATAGTCAAGCATTTTCAGCACGTCTTCCGGCATGTTTTCCAACTCCGGCAAAAAATCATTTTCCACGCAGAAATGTCCTAACGCCTCGTCATCCTTGATCCCCGGCACCACATGACAGCGATCTGCGCTGTACGCCATATCCAGCACTCGCTGGAGCGTCAGCACGCCTCCGTTGATCTTGCATAACCGATCGACCGCCATCTTCACCAGCCCCTCAAAGGCCATGGCATTCACATCGCTGAAAGCACTAAGCTGCTCCGCCAGCGCGTTGAATTTATAAAAGTCCCAGTCATCCAAGTGCGGAACGAGAAAGTGATACCGCCCTGCGTCCTCAAGCCGCCAGTAGGGCTGCTGTTCCTCCGACAGGCGCAGCTTGTCCATGGCGTCTACCAGTTCCCACGGCGTAGCAGGCAGATCCAGCTCTGCGAAATTACAGTTCTCCGGATTGCCCACGAGTACAGAAAAGGCCCTCTTACCCAAGTTTCATCCCTCCTCGCCGCTGCACGATGTCCTCACAGTTGTCCGGGTCTGCACCGGATACATCCCAGCCGCACATGCTGCCGATCTTCATAGCCTCCTCCTGTGCAGGCGTCACGCCCCTCTTTCTGTTCTGCTCATCCGCGATACGGCGGTTCTCGTGGGCGTCATCGGTAGACCAATCGCTGGGATAGTACCCGCTTTCACCGCGCTTGATACAGATGAGCTGTCCCGTGCCCGGCAGCAGCGTGAAGCACATCTCCGGCAGCTTATCAAAGTGGGCGTGGAAGCGCTCCTGCTCCGTCTGGACGTTCCAACCGTGATCCTGCCACAGATGCACATACAGCTCGCTGCCACGTCCAACGGCGATCTCATGCTGCTCGAAACCCTCGCCCCAGCCGTCCGACGCCTGTCCTTCAATATATTCCTTCAGCGTGGTCAGCTCTGCCGCCGACAACTCGCCGCTGATCTGACATTCCGCGATGCCCCACAGCTTGCCGTCTCGCCGCTCCACGTCGAAGGTGACGGAACACACCTTGTCGTTCACACTGTTCAATTCGTCGTACCAGTGCATGATGCCACGGGCGGTCTCCTCCGGCATCCGATACTTCACCAGTGCGCTGCGGATTTGATCCTCATACGCGGTCAGGTCGTGTCCGGTCAGCAGCTCCGGCTCTTCCTGCATATTGCCATACACACCCGGCTCATAAAGCTCGGCGGTAAGCGGCATATATAGCTTCGTCATGCTGAGCTCGGGCGGTAAAACGGTAAAGCTATCCACGCCGGGGATGAGCGCCAGCACCCGCCCGTTGTCCCATTTTATATGGAACTGCTCGGCGTCGTCGATATAGTCCAGTTTCCCCGTCGTTCCAGCTTCCACCGGTGCATACGGATCCTGCATGGAGTCCAGCCGGATGCGTGTACCCACAGGGTACTGCTTCCGCAGGAACGCCAGCATCTCCCGATTTACGTTCATATATCACATTCCTCCCATTGTCTGTGTGTAGTCTTCCTCCTCGCAGGGTTCTTCCACGTCAAAGAAGTCGAACAGGATGTCTTTTACCGCCTTGTGGACGGCGGGATCGTCTGTCAGGACTTCATAGCGAAATCCTGTGGTGTCCCGATAGGGCAGTTCCTCCCGAATGCAGTCCAGGAAGGCGTCTGCATCGTCATAGAGGATGTCATCGTCTCCCACGAAGGTCACCTTGCCGAAAATGCTTATAGTTATCTCACCTCCGTTCTCTCGCAGTACACCACATATCGCTGCCGCCCACCTGAAGCGTAGGGATGGCAGGTCAGAAGCGTCAGCAGGTCGCGGCCTTGCTGTATTTTGATTTTCTCCACCTCGTGGGGCTGGATGATCTGGATGTCGGTCACCGTGTAGGTCAGCTTTTCCCATGGATTCGTCAGCGTAACGGTATCGCCTGCCCGCAAGCGGTCGATGTGCCGGAAGTAGTCCGCACCGCGCCAGCCCCGGTGGCCGGCAATGACGCAGTTGGTGTTGTCGCCGCCGATGGGCGCGGAGGCATTACCCAGCACTGCCGCACCTGCGGCGAGGTGGTCGTCGGACGCACCCAAGTAGACGGGCATGGTCAGCTCCATGGTAGGTATCTCTAAGACACCGATGATCTCATCCTCGATGCCGTAAGCAGTCAGGTCAGCGGCGGACTCCTCGCAGGCTTCAAGGTCGGTAAGGTTGCACTGCTTTTCTGCGTAAAGCTGGCGGTTATACTCTTGTAGAGCCGCCAGCAGTTCGGGGTACTGCTGCTCCGGCTTTCGTTCTTCGAGGAAGCTCTGCACAGCAGCGTCTGTGTCGGCTTGCAGCCTACGTCCTGTGAACACCGGGCACAGCATGACGCAGATACCCGCCACAGCCAGCAGCATCGCCAGCACAAGAGATGTCTTACACATGGTGAAACCTCCTCACTAAAAAGTAACCGCCGCCGATTACCGCCACCGCGCCAAGGCCGATACCCAAGCCGGTGAGGTAATGCTGCGTCCACGAGGATGCCACCGGTGTTGCGGTGATTTCTTCCACCGCTTCCGGCGTGTGCGGCACCCGATGTCCCCGCACCAGCAGCCGGTGGGTGTTGACACCAAACGGCGTACAGGTCACCAGCGTTACATAGTCCTTACCGTCCTCGATTTGGAGCAGTCGCGTATCTGTCGGCAATACCGTGTTGATGGCGTCCACTTTGTATGCCAGCGTATCGCCCAGCACGTGGATGTAGAACACATCGCCCACTGCAAGCTGGTCGATGTCCGAAAACAGCTTGGAACTCGCCAGCCCACTGTGCGCCGACAGCACCGCATGGGTGCTGCTGCCGCCTACCGGTAAGGACGTTCCTACCACATGCCCCACGGATTTCTCCAGCGTTTCCGCGTCCGTGCCGTGCTGTACCGGCAGGTACACGCCGATTTTCGGGATGTCCACATAGGCCATGACGCCGCCCATTGTGAGCTGCTGGGCATAGGCCAAGGGAGGGGCGGATGCCCCTCCCTCAGTGATAGTTGCGCCGGACAGCATGGCGTTGTACTGCTGCGCGGCCTGCCGCTGCTGCTCTAATTCGTCAGCGTTGCTGTCCTCAATGGCGGCGGTGTAGGCGGTTTCTATGTCCGAGTGGTATTTCTCACTCAGAAGTTCTCCCACCAACGGATAAAGCATCAGCCCCAGCGCCACAGCACCGCAAACCGCCGCCAGTAACCAGCGGTTCACTGCTCGCCCTTGTGCTTGCGGGACTTCACCACGATGAAAGCCGCCGCGCCCAGCAAAACCACGCCGCCGATAGTAAACATCCACGTGCCGTAGCCGCCGGTCTTGGGCAGGTCGAAGCCGGGGTTGTTGACCACAGTCAGCGGCACAATGGCGTTACCGTCCGTCATGGTGACATCCTTGCCATTGACGGTGGCGGAGGCGGTCAGCAGCTTGGCGCCGCACTTCTCACACCGGCCGTTCTCAGCGGTCTTGATAACGATCTTGACTGTCTCCTTGAGCAGCACATAGCCCCTATCCGTGGCAATTTCGGCCAGGGAATAAGCATCATCTTCCAGACCCTTAATCACAATGTGACCCTGCGCGTTGGGAATGAACGTAGTAGCATCAGACTTCTTGGCAGCAAAGCCCTTGGCGTAGTAGATGCCATCCTTCAGGTCTGCGATGATATAGCAGTCGTCTGTATCGTTATGCAGCCGGAACTTGACATTCCGCAGATTGCCGCCGTTGTCAGAAAACTGCTTCAGCACATCTACGCCGTAGGTATAGACATGACAGCAGTCCTTGAGGGTGTCAAAGTAGGTGTTATTCGTTCTGCGCCATGTCAGCTCGACCTCATTGGGATTGTCGGTATCGCCCATCTTGGCGTCAGCGGTCAGGGCGGCGGCGTAGGTGAGGCGCATGGTGCAGTCGGAATACCCGCGCTTGACGCTGTCGGTATACACGGTGGCCGCCTCATTGATCTCGCTCAGGCCGGTATCGGTCATGCGAATGGTCATGGTGTTAGCAGCGTCATCATAGGCCACGGTGAACTTGCCGGAATCCTCGGTCCATGTGGTGATCTTGTCGGTGCAGGCAGCATCGCGGAAGATCTCGATAACCACATCCTGTTTGTTGTACTTGATGCCCTTGCTCATGGTGTCCACATAGGTGTACTCGCTCAGAGAGGAAGCCTTGGACGTGATGGTGGGCAGTGTGCTGATGATCTGATAGTCCACCGTGTCACCGATAGAGGCGGATGCAGTATGCTTGTAACCGTCGGTGATGTCGGTCAGACTGCCGTTGTTCTTGCCAGTGCTGTTCTTGCTCTCGCGCACGGTCTTTTCGAGGTCAGGATTGCCGGTCTGATTCTTGGGATATACGGTAACATCGTAGTTCCATGCCGCGCCGTCGATGGTAGTCATGGGCAGACTTACGAAAAAGGGATTGCAAGTGCTGGTGACCATTTCGGGGACGCGGGTTTCCACTACCAGATAAAGCCCGAGCTCCATGTCGGATGCGGAGGTGTGGCCGGAAGCATCCGTTTCGGGCATAGCCACACCGCCGTTCTTCACGGCGGTTTCCAGAGCGTTCTTCACATTCGTAGCGTTGGCTGCGAGAGCTGCGGCCAGCTTATTGTTCAGGTTGTCGCTGGTGAAGTAGTTGATACCGCCCTCAGTCTTGTGAGCGTCTGCGGCAGTCAGGCCGATGGCGGACAGCACAGCATTGGAGCGTTCAGAGCCATCAAAGCCATACAGCACACCCACCTGCCGCTGACCGTCTACCGCTTCATTGCTCATGGTGATGTCAGCCACGCGGAGGTAGGTGAACTCCACGCCCTGAATGGCGTACTTGCTCAGCTTGTCCACGACGGCATCATCGTGCAGACCGGTGGAAACATAGGACTCCACATCCCGCGCACCGTCGTTGCTGGCCTTGGTGATGTCGTACTTGTAGACAGAAAGGGATGCTTTCCTGCTGGTGTCGATGATCGGCTCTGCGAACGCTGTGGTGATGAGACTCAATGCCATAATAGCGGCCATGAGCATGGCCAATACACGATGGATCTTTTTCATTTGGTGTTCTCCTTCATTTCGATTTTTTTGCAAAAATAAACACCCATGCAAAGCATGAGTGCTGCAAGCAGAATATAGGGTGTGAATCCCGCACCGCCTGTGAAGGGCAGGACGAAGCCTGCGCTATTGCAGGCCGTAATGGTGATGTCTCGGTCATTGCTGTCCAGCGTACCGACAAACAGCGGCTCGGTCAGGAGGGTATACCCTGCGGGAGCTTTGGTTTCGGTGATTCGGTATTGCACACCGATTTTAAGGTCGCTCCATCGGGCGACGCCGGTCTTGTCGGTGGTGATCCGACTGACCTCCGTCCATGCCTTACCGTCCGCGGAAGTCTCCAGCAGCAGCTCCGTACCGACGAGAGGTGCGTCTGTTTCATCCACCTTGCGGACACTGATACTGCCCTTGGCAGGTACGTTCTCGCGGGTGACTTTGATGTTAAGGTTCGCAGTGGTCAAGTTGAAATCATATTTGGTCTCATCCAGCACATATCCGTCCACGGTGCTGATCTCCTGATAGAAGTATTTGCCGAGTCTCAGGTTAGAGAATGTCACCTTGCCACCGGTGTCGGTCGTGCCATCTGCAATTTTGTTTCCGTTGGCGTCAAAGAGCCGAAACACCACACCGGCCAGCGGCTGCTTGGTATCGGCATCTACCTTCAGAATTTCGATACTGCCTTTGACCGGCGTGTTCTCGCGGGTAACTTTCAGCACCTGTCCATTTTTATTCAGCACAGCGGAGTACGCCGTGTCGTTCGGAACATACCCGTCCGGCACTTTGAACTCCTTATAGGTATAGTTGCCCAGCCGCAGACCGGAAAAAGTCAGCTTTCCGCTGGCATCCGTATAGCCCTCCGCGACCTGCTTGTTGGTCGCATCGTACAGTCGGAAGCCTGCACCTTGCAGCGGTGTCTTATTGTCACCGTCCACCTTTACGATCTCAATACTGGCCTTGGCAGGCGTGTTGGCTCTCTTTTGCGTGATATTCAGCGCTGTGGCTGAGATGGTCACGGTGTATTTCTTCCCATCTACCACATAGCCAGAAGGAGCGCTGATCTCTTGGTAACTATACTTGCCCTGGGGCAGATCCTTGAACACTGCCTTACCGTCTGCGCCGGTAGTAACATCTGTAACCTTTTTCCCCATGCTGTCGTACAGCCGATAGGTCACGCCCGCCAGCGCCTTGCCCGTTTCCGCATCCACCTTGTTGATGGTCAGACTGCCTTTCTCCTCCACGGCCCGGATCTTGATATACACCCGCAGGGGATCGCGTCCTACGCCGGTGTAGCTGGCCATCGCCTGATACCGGCCTGTCCTGTCATACCAACACAGCACCGCCTCGTCCGGATCCATCTCAAAGGCGCTGCCGGTGGCGGAATACGTTTTCTCACCGAGCAAATTCTTGGCCGCCGCAGCCGTGGCTGTGATGGTCAGGGTGTTGCCCCTCCGCGTAAAGGTAACGCCGTTACCGCTGTTGGCGGTGAAGTTGTAGGCGCCCAGCACGCCGTTGGTGTCCGTAACGCTGGCCATGTAGCTGCCCGCCGCGTTCTTCTTCAGTTCGATCACATCGGCCCAGAGTTCGGCGTATGCTGCGAAGCTGGGGATCTCATTTGCCGACTGCATCGCTGCCGCGATCTCATCGTACCACAGTTCAAAGGTGGGATACCGGCTGGTATCCACGCAGTCATAGAACGGACTGTAGCCCCAGTCATCGTAGGTATAGGCGCTGCGATATTCACAGATAAGCTCCCAGATGATCGCCTGTGTTGCCGCCCATTTCTCTGCATTGATGATGGCACTGCTGTTCCGGTCGCCGGACGCCGTACCGTAATCGGCGCTGGGATAACCGCAGGCCAGTGCCAGCGCAATAGCGCTCTGCACAGATGCTGGCAGGTTATACCAGCACCCGCTGCTGCCCTGGACATAGCTGCCGCTGTCATCGGAATGGACGCCGGGCTGAATGCAGTACGCCACTGTCCCGTTGGCATACTTGACGTGGTACAGGGCGCTGCCGCTGCCGAGGCTGCTGGTAGCGGAGATGGTCATGTTGACAACAGTCGGGGATGTACTTTGGCTGTAATCATACTGCCGGAAGGTGATCTGACTGGAATAGACGAACTCCCTGTATTTGACCGTTACAGTGGCGGCGTAAGCGGTCACCGCCAGTGCTGCCGCCATGACCAGCGCCAGCATAAGGGCTGTCATTTGTTTGAATACTTTCAAATGGCTTCCTCCTTTACAAAAGATAAGACCTCTCTGTTTCCAGAGAGGTCTTCGTGTATCGTTTTTCTTAACCGGCGTAGAGGACATAGATGAGCAGGCTTGCACTATCCGCCACGATGCAGATGTTGCAGCGGAGGCCGGCATCGGCCAGCGTGTCCACACCCGCCTGCATCATGAGCTGGCGGAAGGTGTAGTCCACCATGTCCCGCGCCTTGGCCTCCAATGCCTCCTGTGAGGCGTCCACCGATACCGATGCAGGGAAGCGGTAGGCGCTGTTGTTCAGCGTCAGGCTACCATCTGTGACCACACCGTACTGTGCGGCAGCATAGGCATTGGCCGTCTCAACAGCCGCCCAGCGGTCCGCCGGTTTATACTCCGGCTCAGGTTCAGGGGCGGGTGTAGGCTCCTGCTCCTGTACCGGCGCAAGGGTAGGTTCCGGTTCACTCGGTGCAGGCTCCGGCTGCGGTGCAGGTGTCACCGTCTGTTCATGGATAGTCGGCTGCTCCGGTGCGTCCGGCTGTTCCTCACCAGTGGGTGCAGGCGGCGTTTCCTCCGTCTTGGCGGAAGGTTTCTCCGCGTCCTCGGTGGGGCTCGGAGTCTCCTCGTTGCCTACGTCCTTGGTCTCCTCGACAGTTTCTTCAGCGGACAGACTCTCCGTATCTTCCTGCGCCTTGCCGTCCACGGGTGCGATGGCCTGCGCCGCGCTCTGCACCGCCGCCACCGGCAGCATCGTCGATGCGGAGCTGTCCCCCGTCTGCCCACAGGCCGTGAGCAGCAGGAGCGTCCCCATCATCAGGGTCACAATCTTCTTTTTCATGTGCGTTTCTCCTTTCTGTGTTTTGGGTAGCACAAACAACTACCACACAACCATCCGTAAGTCAACGGAAAGATTCGAAATGGCCTGACACGGCGGGAGGCCCTCTGGCACAAGCCGTTCCCATGCTCATACCATGCCTCCCATTTCCATGTGAAGTGCTTCTTCCCGCGCCATGTTCTGCCGCTGGACATCCAAATCATAGGCCGTACAGTAATATGTAACGAGTTTTCGTTGTGGTCTACTGCTACTGAAAGGTATTGCAAATAGCTCATTTTTCATCAAATCACCTCACATAATAATTAGACTCTTCGTTTTCGTTTCAGATAATCTGGAATTAAGTCCGGATCGTGCTTTGTTTCTCCATTGGGACATAATGACGGAAGGTTTCTTTCGCGAAGTGTCTTATTCAGCAAAGCCTGGCTTACTGTTGCATATATCTCTGTCGTTTGAATGGATGCATGTCCAAGAAAATCTCGAATAAATACCATATCAACTCCGGCCTCCAACATATGCACCGCTTTACTGTGCCGCATACTATGAGGGGAATATGCGTCGGCTTGGAACATATCTGGGCGGGAATTTCGTGCCTCCCTGACATATTTTTGTATTAGATTTCTAATGCATGCGGGAGTTATCGGTTCGCCACGTTGGTTGAAAAATATGGATGTGTTCTTTGCTGTAATTATAGTTTTATTTTGGGCAATGTAGTCTTTGAGCATTTTAGCCGGACGCTCCATCAACGGGATAGAGCGCGTTTTTCCGCCTTTCCCATGCAAAACCAGATAAGGTTGCTTAGAAAAGTGGACATCCATTACTGTGAGATCACACAGTTCTTGCGCTCGTGCGCCACTATCATACAGGACGCAAAGAAGAACGAGATCCCGGCATCCTAATTTCTTCCTAATGTTAGGCATTTGAAACAGCAATCCAAGTTCTTCAACAGAGAAATAGGAAAAGGGCTTTCTTGTAACTTTCTTCTGTGGAATACTTGCAACGGTTACCCAGCCGCTTATCTTCTTCTGGGTGCGGGGTATAAAATAAGCCCGCCTCCTCCGGGCGGGCAGGTCGGATATGAAATT
>ERZ1026884.332-NODE-332-length-32453-cov-9.105871_pt1 | contig 32453 bp, 25 predicted proteins | sample MGYA00380172_ERZ1026884 | MGnify/ENA primary metagenome ERZ1026884 (study PRJEB33269, sample SAMEA4719808) | human gut metagenome | biome: human-associated habitat; feature: organic feature; material: feces | place: Cameroon | collected 2013-10 ... | reverse complement strand
ACGAGATGCTCAGGAGTCTCGTGGGCTCGGAGATGTGTATAAGAGACAGGCATCATAATGTTTCTTATTACAACTTTCTGTCCTTTTTATACAGTAGAAGGCAGTTCTATGAGTCCAACATTAAGACACAATGATCTTGTATGTATCAAAAAAACAAAATCTTTTAAACATGGAGACTTAATTGTCATCAATTACAACAACAAGCTTCTAGTAAGAAGAGTCATTGCTTTAAGTGGTGATAAAGTCAATATTGATACAAAAGGTTATATATATGTGAATGATAAGAAGCTAGAAGAAGACTATCTCACAAGTAGAAAAGATAACCCATTACGTGATGAAGTATTTCCTTATACAGTACCTAATGAAAAGGTATTTGTATTAGGAGACAACAGAGCACAGGCAATAGATTCTAGAATGAGAGATCTTGGATGTATTGATCAAGATAAGATTATTGGGAAAGTTGTAATGAGAGTATATCCTATTACACGTTTTACAGTTTATTAGGGAGGAGAATATGAAAGGCTATAATATTTTAAATAGGCCTGGTAGAAAGAAAACATTGTTTTCTTTTTGCTTGGTTTTTTTGACGGCTTTGGCTTTCTTTTATATTAATAGTGCAAGAATGAATGACTTTACATCATTGATTACTGATGCTTCTCTCCAATATCAAGCACAAGGTGTAATGAAGGATTATACAACAGATGTGAAGCTAGAAGACAATACGCCTCTTACCTTCACTATTAAAGCAACCGTTCCACAAGGAACACTTGCTTCAACACAACAGATTACTTATAACTTACCTCAACACTTACAAGTAGAGGATGTACAGAGTAATAAGCTTTATTTAGAGGATGATTTGATTCATTCTATTGGTTCTTATGAGATTAAAAATAATCTACTTACTATGTATTTTAATGATATGAATACCGAAAGTGATTTGAATATCGCACTGTTATTAGAGACTGATTCTTCTCATATAGTATTTGATACAACGGGTACTTCTACTCTTTCATTTAATAATAAATCTATTGAAGTCAATAAATATTTTGAACAAACTACTATCACAACGCAAATAGATGAGCAGATTGTTGCGGATGTTCAGAATAATACAAATGTAGAAGTCTCAACACTTACAAGTACACCTGTCACTGTATCAAACGATACAACAGAAGATCCAAGATGTGGAACTGCCACAGACTTTGGACCACATATCACATCAGCCACAGTGAGTAAGCTACACAATGGTCAGTGGGTAGAATCCACTGAATTTGAAGATGGTGATCAGGTCAAGGTACATATTTCCTATAATCTTCCTGCCGATATTGTGACTGGTGAAAATGATTCAATCTCTTATCAGCTGCCTAATGGTGTTAAACCAATGAAGAAAGAGATAGGGGCTGTTTATGCCTCTAATGGCAAAGCAGTAGGAACTTATATAATTGATACCGATGGGAAAATCACAATTGAGTTTAATGAAGAGTATGCGAACTCTGAACCATTCTCAGGTTATATTGAATTTGAAGGAACTGTTCATGCAAGTGATGCAGGAGATAATGGAAATATTAAGTTTGATGGTACAGGTGGTTCTATCACTATTAAACCTAATAAGTCACAATATGATCTAAATGTTTCTAAACAGGGTTCATTACTTTCAAATGGACAGGTGAGCTACACAATTACTGCAAGTTCTACTAAAGGTACTGAAGGAACAGTAAATATTAAAGACCATTTTGTGAATTGGGATAGTGCAACAGGCATTTATAATCAGAACAGTTTTAAGGTTATAAAGAAAGATCAGAATGGAAATACATCACAGGAATATGCATCACCTACTATTAATGGTGACTCATTTACAATCAACAATTTACCAAAGTTAAATGCGGGTGAAAGCTATGAAATCACTTATACCGCTAATGCTTCATCCGATGGTAAAGATGGTTCTGGATCTTTAGGAAATACTGTTAAAGCTACGAGTGGTGAGATTTCTAAAGAATCAGGTACATGGACTACTATCTCTAATGCAGTAGTATCAAAATATGGTGGATATGATTACAATACAGGTAAGATGAACTGGACTATTACAATCAATCCAGATAAAAAGAATATTGGAGGTTACACATTAACTGATAAGATTCAGGATGGTTTAACATTACCAAACTCATTTACTTTAAAGAAGAGTGATGGTTCAACAAAAACAATTACCTTACCTTATACATTCCCTGAAGGATCACAGGATTCATATACTATTGAATATCAGACAGATGCGCCAAAAGAAAATGGAAACGTAAGTAATAAGGCTAATCTAAGTAAGGGTGATCAATCTTATGAAACAAATACACAGGTTGGTGTATGGCATAGAGACTACGCTCTTTCAAAGTCTTTAAGAAACAGTACTGTTTCAAAAGAATCTAAGACTATGAATAATACTTGGCAGGCTTATATCACATTACCAAATAAAGAAATAAACTCTGTTGTTTACTCTGATATCATTCAAGATGGTACAAGTAAAGATGATCCTGATTTCAAGGGTGAACATTATGCGATTCTTTCTACTTTAAAACAGGAAATCTTAACTAATATTCAATTAAAGGATCAGGAAGGAAATATAATTTCTAATAATGATCTTAATATTAGTATCAAGTTTTATGCAGATGAAAATAAGACCAAAGAAGTCACAAAAGATAATGCCCATGTCAAGGCATTTGAAGTTACAGTTAAGAAAGCAGATGGTTCTTCATTTATAGGACAGGCTCTTAATATATTTTCTTATTCTACTATTTGTGATTTATCTGATGCAGAAGATGGTGTTGATTATTATTTCTCAAATAAGGGTATTGTGAAGAATCAAACATCAAGCAGCAGCGTTACCTACAATAAACCTAAAAAAGTAGTAAAGCAGGGTTATGGACAAGCAGAAGGTGACAACTACAACAAATATACTTCAGGTAAAGTGAATACAAATTATGTAAGCCAGAACGGTAGGCTTTATTATAGAATTCTATTTACGCCAGATTCTAATGAACAATATAGCTTTACCGATACTTTGCCTAAAGGAACTACACTTGTAGAAACAGAATTACGTTCTGATTATAAGAATAGTCCACGTAAAGATAATCCAGCTGATCGTAGTTCACCAGAAGCTGTTTATTATTTCAATGATTATTATGAACAGTATTATGATGGTGATCAAAATAATACTGATATAAGTAAGTACTTTAAGTATTCTTATGACAAATCAACCAACAAAGTTACCTTTACATTTAAGCCAGGTTACAATAAAGCAGATGGTGACTGGCAGACAAATAGAAGTCATCCAAATGGCACAATCGCAATCTATTATGCGATAGATATCACGACTGATGACTATTGGGCTGATTTAAAGAATGAATCCAAGAATTATTCTAATACATTAGAATATGAAGGTAAAAAACAGACACAGCATACAGAAGTGAATAGAGAAACAAAAAACGTTTCTAAAACAGCTAAACAAATAGAGAATACGACAAATGTAGAATACTCTGTTGTGATTAACCCAGCAGGAAAGAACCTTCATCCTCATTCAGATAAGCTCGTATTAGTAGATAAGTTAGAATACAACAACCAAATGACATCTTATCTTAAACTCTCTACATTAAAGCTTTATGAATATGATTCTAGTAAAGAAAACAACAGAGGTCATGAGATAGATTCAAGTCGTTATCAAGTACAAATTGATGAAACAACACATAAACTTACAATCACATTACCAGATGAACTCGCTTGTGTATTAGTTTATGAATACGATTTTGATGTAGGTAACTTAAGTGATCCTTATGTAAGAAATGCAGTCTCTTTACAAGAAGGTGAATATAATTCATCTATTGATACTAAGATTGATACACATCATGCTTCTGCAGGAGTTGTTAAGGGTAAAATTATTATTTATAAGGTAGATAGTAAAGACTACTCAAAGAAGCTTGAAGGTGCCAAGTTTAGAATGTGGAAGTTCAATACAGACACACATAATTGGGATGTAGTGACATATCAGGGTGAAAGTGTCTTTGTGACAAATAAGGATGGAGAACTTGTCTTTGCGCAGGCTCATGATGATAGTATCTTGGTGCATAATACACTTTATAAATTCCAAGAAGTAAAAGCACCTACTGGTTATGATAAAGAAGAGAAGATTCATTACTTCTCACTCTATAATGCGACTGAAAACAAAACAAAACAGGATGCGATTGATGCTTTAAATGCATCTAATATTTCTGGTTATACAGGCTTAAACACTTATTCAGATATTTCTTATTTGCCTAATAATAAAGAAATCTCTGTATATGTACCAAACGACTCTAATAGTATTTCTGTAAAGAAAGTATGGGTTGATTCTGATAATAAGGAAACTACAAACCATCCATCTTCTATCAAATTAAACTTAATACAGAATATCCAGACACCAACAGGTGTAACAGTTAATACACATATATATGTGAAATATGATTGGAATCAAAATGAAACAGTTGTAGATGATCAATCACTTGTAGTTAAGCAAGGTGGTTCTATTAAGATGACACTTCCTGTCACATGTGCTCCTGGCCAGGAAGCAAATAATGTAGTAGTTGAAGGAGCGACTGATTATAGCTTCTCTAATGACAATCAATATTGGGGTCATGTCATATTAACCATCAACAATGTCACACCGGATATGAACTTAAGAATTAAACTTACATGGAATGATAATTCTCAGGTTAAGTATGATTATGATAAAGATTATAAAACAACCAAGATGGTTATCGATACAGTCACATTGAATGATTCTAACGATTGGAGTCATACATGGACAAAGAATGATCTACCTAGACAGGTAGATGGTAAAGATTGTATATATACAGTCGAAGAAGAAGTGCCTTCAGGATTCCAAGTAAGTTATACAAATAACGATGGAATAATTGAAGGAGATATTACTGTCACAAACAAGAAGTTAGACAGTACTACACTTCCAGATACTGGAGGTATAGGTAAGTTAGGTTATTACGCAATAGGTGCTCTATTTATTACAGTAACTCTATTGGTTTATATAGTTAATCTGAAAAAGAAGGGGGCTTCTATCCCGTAATAACAAATGATTATTTATTTTTTCATTGAGAGAATGGTTTTATAAAAGACAAAAAGGGAGGAAAAGGAATATGAAACTATTTAAGAAATTCGCAAGTTTCGTACTTGCATTCGCAATGGTGATGGCAATTGCCATGCCATCAGTTGTAAAAGCTGCAGGTAATGGTTCTATTACTATTACAAAAGCAAAAGCTGGTCATACTTTTGAAGCATACCAGATTTTCGCAGGTGATGTATCAGGTAGCACACTTTCAAACCTTAAGTGGGGGAGTGGTGTAACTTCAGATGGTCAGATTGCATTAGGAGATGCAAAGGCTAAGGCTAATAGCTTAAATAATAGTTCAGATGCGAAAGATTTTGCATATGAAGTATCTAAATATTTAGCTACTGCTGCTAAGGAAACTAATGTTTTTACCAATGGCAATTATGTCATTGATGGTTTAGCACCAGGTTATTATCTAGTTAAAGATAAAGATGGTACTGTTCCTCAGGAACAAACATATACTAAATTTATTTTAGAAGTTGTTGGTACTGATGTTTCTGCAGCAGTAAAATCATCTGTTCCTACTTCAGAAAAGAAAGTAAAGGATACAAATGATACTACAGGTGAAACAACAGGATGGCAGGATTCTGCAGACTATGATATTGGAGATAAAGTTCCATTCCAGTTAACAGGTAATGTAGCAGATGATTATTATCAGTATAAAGGTGCTTATCAGTTAGTATTCCATGATACTTTATCAGATGGTTTGACATTTAATGCAAATTCAGTAAAAGTATATGTAAATGATAGTGATACGCCAGTTTCTAGTGATCAGTATACAATTGCATATCCTGCAACTGATAATCATTCTTTTGATGTGACTATTAATGATGTAAAAGCTTTAGGTGCTCATGTATCAAAAGTAAGAGTTGAATATACAGCTGAATTAAATGAAAATGCAGTTATTGGTTCATTAGGTAACCCAAATAAAATGTATATGGAATTCTCTAATAACCCTAATAACGAACAGGGTGGAGAAAAAGGTCAGACACCAGAAGATAAGGTTATTGTATTCACATATAAAGTGAACATCAATAAGTATGACTCTCGTAGAGTTCCTCTTGTTGGTGCAGCCTTCAAATTAGAAAAAGTACTTAAAGATGGCGAAAAGAAGCTAGTAAAAGAATATACAATTACTGAGGATGATCCTGATAGAACAACTTTTGAATTTACAGGATTAGATGATGGTGAATACATCCTTACAGAAACAGTGACTCCAGATGGATATAACACAATGAATCCAGTGAAATTCTCTATTACTGCATCTCATGATACTGAGAGTGATAATCCACAATTAAAAGATTTAAATGGTAATCCAATTGATGGTGAAATTTCATTTAGTACTAAAGTAACAACAGGTACATTAACTGCTGGTGTAATCAACTACATGGGTTCTGAACTTCCAAGTACAGGTGGTATGGGTACTACAGTATTATATGTTGCAGGTACTCTCATGATTCTTGTGGCTGGTGTATTCTTAGTAATGAAGAAAAAAGCTGAAAATAATTAATGTAAAATAGAAAGGAGTGTTCTATAATGAAAAAGAAGTTAATAAACTTATTTATAGCTTTGATATTTATTATAGGACTCTCTTTACTTATTTATCCAAGCTTTAGTAATTATTGGAATCAAAGACATCAGACTAGAGCTATAGCTGGATATGAAGAAAAGGTGGAAGACCTGACTGAAAAACAGTATGAAAAGCTCTGGAATGATGCTACTTTATACAACAAAAATCTAAGACATACAATGTATGCCTTAAATGACAACGAGAAAAAGATATACAATGAGACTCTAGATGTCACAGGGACAGGGATGATGGGCTATGTAGAAATCCCTAAGATCAATGTATCACTTCCTATTTATCATGGAACAGATGCTGAAATCTTACAGATTGCGATAGGACATATTCCCGGCACATCCTTACCAGTGGGTGGAGAAAGTACTCATTGTGTTATATCTGGACATAGAGGATTACCAAGTGCACAGCTTTTCACAGATATAGATCAGCTTAAAACTGGTGATACATTTATGCTTCAGATATTGGATCAAACTCTTTATTATGAGGTTGATCAAATAAAAACTGTTCTTCCTACAGAAAAAGATGATTTGAAGATTGTAGAAGGACAGGATTATTGTACGCTCATGACTTGTACACCTTATGGTGTCAATACCCATAGATTACTTGTCAGGGGTCATCGTATCAATAAGACAAATCTAAGAATTAGAAGAGATCTAGTAAAAACAGATCCAGTTATTTTAGATATATTCTGGATAGCTTTCGCAATTATTATCGTGTTTATCTGGTATCTGACATCAAGAAAACAAAAAGAAAGGATTCAATAGCACTTATTATGGAAAATAGATTAAAAAAGCTGCTTTTATGTATGACAGTTGTACTATCAGTGACACTATTTAATTTGGCTCAGGTAACTGCTGTTGATGCCAATAAGATGTGTTCACTCACGCTGAATGAATGTTTATCAGGGTTAAATGTACATTTATATCGTGTGGCCAGTATTTCTAATGATGGCAGTTATCAATATACTGAAGAATTTAAGGAAGCAGAGAAGAATACGACTATTGATTTAAATAAGCTTGACAATAGTGAAAATCTTAGAAATGCAGCTATCACATTAAAGGGATACGCAGCAAATATCGAAGGAATCACTAAGCAGGCTACTTCTTCTACGCTTACTTATACTAATTTAAAGACTGGTCTTTATCTTATTACTGCAGATCACTTAGAAAAAGAAGACAAAACATATACTTATTTACCTTATCTGATTTCTTTACCACAAAAGTCAAGCTATGATATATCCATTGACTTTATCAAGTATTCAGAAATCCGCTCTCATGAATATAAAATTGTGAAGCATTGGAAAGATAATGGGAATACGCATCCTGAGTCAATTGAAGTAGAACTATATGATGGTTCTACATTGGTAAAGACAATTACTTTGGTTGCAAAACATAATTATGCTTATTCATGGAAAAGTGAAAAGGCAATGAATTATAGTATCAAAGAAAAGAATGTCAAAGGGTATAAGGGGATCGTCTCAACAAACAGCAGTGATTCTAAGACTGAATATATTATAACCAATACAAGTATCGATAAGCCAAAGAAGAATACGCAGGTTAAGACAGGGGATATGACTAGAATCCAGCGCTATCTTAGCTTGATGTGTGGTGCAGGTTTAATACTTATTCTACTTGGATGCTTTATAAGATATGAAAAAGATTAGTCGATTATTTATGACACTAGGGTGCTTATGCATCCTAGTGTCTTGTTGCTTGTTTGGTTATGCACGTTATCATCAGTACAAAGAAACAAAGAACATGCAGACTCTTTATAAAGAAACTATTCCACTGATTCCGGATAACTATATATCCTCTCAGGGAGGCTATTTGGATATACAGGGATATGATATAGAAGCAGTTCTTGAAGTAGGTCCTATACATTGGGTTATAGGTGATGAAGAGTTTCTTCCTCACTATAAGAATAGAAATATCGTTATACCTGACTTATATCTTGAAGAGTTAGAGAAGATCAAATCACATGATATACTTATGATTCGTTCTATCTCAGGTGCAAAGAAGATATATTCATGTGAGGTTATTGGCGAAGTTGATACGCTTTCTCAAGATACTCTTGCAATGTATTGTAAGAGTGGGTCTAGTTACTATTGTATCAATCTAATTAAAGTGTAATATTTAGACAATACATAAATATTATGCAAAAGTATAAGAAAAATAGAAAAAGCAGTTGACATGAGTGTGATTATTCAGTATGATGAGTTCACAAATTAAGAACTACTAAGTATAAATACAGTGAAAAGAAATAGTAGATATCTCAAAGAAGCATAGAGAATCCTTGGCTGGTGTAAAAGGATGTTTGAGGGATATTGAATTCATCTTGGAGTAGAGCGTTGAATGAATTAGGCGTTTCCGGTCACAACCGTTATATTGTCAGAGTATGATAGTACTCGTTGAGATATATCTAGTGATAGATATATAAAATAAGGTGGTAACACGAAGATACACTCTCGTCCTTATAGGATGAGAGTCTTTTATTTATACAGGTAGAAGATAAGAGGAGAAAAGATTATGATTATTGTATTCAAACCAAAAACGAGTGAAGAAGATGTAAAGAAGATCCAGGCTAAGGTAGAAGAAAAAGGATTAGAAACTCATTTAGTTGTAGGTCATGATGTGACTATCTGTGGTGTAATTGGTGATACTACTAAAGTAGATCCTAGAGATATTGAAGTTTCACCTTCTGTAGAAAAAGTAATGAGAGTTGAACAGCCTTATAAATTAGCTAACCGTGCATTCCATCCTGAAGATACTATTGTGGATGTAGATGGTGTTAAAGTAGGTGGAGGCCATATGGCTCTTATTGCTGGTCCTTGTTCTGTAGAATCAGAAGAACAGGTTATTGCGATTGCCAAGGAAGTAAAAGCAGCTGGTGCTAATATGCTTAGAGGTGGTGCATTCAAGCCTAGAACATCTCCATATGCATTCCAGGGATTAGGTTCTACTGGTTTAGATTACTTAGTAGCTGCTAAGAAGGAAACAGGTTTACCAATCGTATCAGAACTTATGAGTGCTGATGATATTGATGAATTCAATGAAAAGGTAGACTTAGTTCAGATTGGTGCAAGAAACATGCAGAACTTCACTTTACTTAAGGAAGTAGGTGCAAGAGTTAAGAAACCTATCCTATTAAAGAGAGGCTTAAGTGCAACATATCAGGAATGGATCATGAGTGCAGAATATATCATGGCAAGTGGTAATGAGAATGTCATCCTATGTGAAAGAGGTGTAAGAACATTCGAAACATATACAAGAAACACTCTAGACTTACAGGCTATTCCAGTACTTAGAAAAATGACTCATCTACCTGTAATCATTGACCCATCACACGCTGGTGGTAAATGGTGGTTAGTAGAACCAATGGCTAAGGCAAGTGTGGCAGCAGGATGTGATGGATTACTTATTGAAGTACATAATGATCCAGAACATGCATTATGTGATGGGGCTCAGTCATTAAAGCCTAAAAAATATACAAAACTTATTGAAGAATTAAGAGAAATCGGCAAGGTTGTTGGAAAGGAAATCTAAAATGAAATTAAATGTGAACTTAGGAAAAGACAGTTATCCTATATATATTGAACAAGGTATCTTAAATAAAACAAAAGAACTAATTTCCCAGGTCTTCACAGGTGCGAAAATCGTTATTGTCTCTGACGATAACGTTTTTCCACTTTATGGAGAACAGGTAGTCAATCAGTTAAAAGATACTTATGAAGTCTCTACAGTAGTCATTCCTCATGGAGAACCATCTAAGAGATTTGATATTCTTCCTTCTATCTATTCACGATTACTAGAAGCTAAGATTACAAGAACTGATTTACTTATTGCGCTAGGTGGAGGTGTTATTGGTGATTTAGCTGGATTTGTGGCAAGTACTTATATGCGTGGTATTAAGTTTGTACAGATTCCTACTTCATTATTATCACAGGTTGACTCTTCAGTAGGTGGTAAAGTGGCTGTAGATTTACCTGAAGGAAAGAACTTAGTCGGTGCTTTTAAACACCCATTGCTTGTTCTTATTGATCCACTCACTCTTAAAACATTGGATCCTCATTTCATTACAGATGGTATGGGAGAAGTCATTAAATATGGCTGTATCAAGGATAAAGCTTTATTTGATCAATTAGCTTGTTATAGAGACTTTGATGATCTTTATAAAGACATTGATGAAATTATCTATAAATGTGTAGATATCAAAAGAGATGTTGTAGAAAAGGACTTATATGACTTTGGTGATCGTTTATGCTTAAACTTTGGTCATACTATTGGACACTCAATCGAGCAACATTTCCATTATGAAAAATATTCTCATGGTCAAGCAGTAGGAATCGGTATGGTAGCTATCACACGTATCGCAGAACTTAAAGGCTTGTGTGAACTAGGCACTACTAAACGTATAGAAGAAGCCTTAAGTCACTATAACCTTCCTACTCATGCCAATGTCCCTACAAAAGAACTACTTAAAGCCATTGATCTAGATAAGAAAAACATCAATTCAACACTATCTTTTGTTTTACTTAAAACAATAGGAGAGTATTATGTACATAAGGATCAAAAAGAGATGATTCTGGAAGTAGAGGACATATAATGACAAAAATCACTATTACACCAAAAACACTTCAAGGAACAATTGCGGTTCCCCCTTCTAAATCATTAGCCCATCGTGCTATTATCTGTGCAGCCCTCGCACCAGGTATGAGTCGTATTAGCGGTATTGATTACTCAGAAGACATTGAAGCTACAATAGAAGGTATGAAAGCCTTAGGTGCTATTATTAAGCAGGAAGGCGATACTTTAATTATTGATGGTTCTATTACTTTAGGACTAGGAAGAGTAGAAATAGATGCCCATGAATCAGGTTCTACATTACGTTTCTTAATGCCTTTATCATTAGTTAACTTTTCTCGTGTACATTTTGTAGGTAAAGGAAAACTTGGACAAAGACCACTTGATGTATACTATGATATCTTTGATAAACAAAAGATTGCATACCTTAGAAAAGACTCAGAACGTTTAGATGTTATTCTAGATGGTCAGCTTCATTCAGATATATTTGAAGTACCAGGTAATGTTTCTTCACAATTTATCAGTGGTTTATTATTCACTTTACCTTTATTAAAGGGTGATTCTTTAATTAAAATCACTACACCATTAGAATCTAAAGGTTATATTGACTTAACACTTGATATGTTGGAAAAGTTTGGTATTGAAATTATTAATCATGATTATCAGGCATTCCAGATCCGTGGTAATCAGAACTATAAGCCATGTGATTATAATGTAGAAGCAGACTTCTCACAGGCTGCTTTCTATCTAGTTGCTGATTTACTAGGAAGTGATATTACACTTACTAATCTTAATATGCACTCATCACAAGGTGATAGAGCTATTTTAGATATTATGGAACAGATGGGTGGAGAAATTGTAGAAACAAGTGCCGGTATTAAAGTGGTCTGCGATAAAATCAAACCTGCCACTATTGATGCTTCACAATGTCCAGATTTGATGCCTGTTGTATCAGTGGCTTGTGGTCTTGCGGAAGGGACATCACACATCATTAATGCATCACGTTTACGTATTAAAGAATGTGACCGTCTCACTGCTTCTGTAGAACTATTAAAAGCTGCTGGTATAGATGCAGTTGAAGAAGAAGACAGTATGACTATTACAGGATCTCATTCTTATAACAAAGCAGAAGTAACAAGTTCTAATGATCATCGTATGTGTATGGCTGAAGCTATTTTATCTACACGTGCCAATGGTCCAATTACTATTGATGATAAGGATTGTGTTAAGAAGAGCTATCCAGGTTTCTTTGAAGACTTCACATCTCTAGGTGGTGAATATCATGAGTGCTAATTGGGGACATCATATCGAATTATCTTTATTTGGTGAAAGCCATGGGAAGGCTATTGGAATCACAATAGGTAATCTTCCTGCTGGTATTAAGCTAGATATGGATGCCATCAATAAGGATATGCAAAGACGTGCTCCAGGTAAAAACCTGATGAGTACACAAAGAAAAGAAGCAGACGAAGTAGAAATACTCAGTGGTGTATTAGATGGTTATACAACAGGAGCTCCACTATGTGGAATTATTAAAAATACATCCCAGCATTCTAAAGACTATTCTTATTTAAAGGATAATATGCGTCCAGGACATTCAGATTATCCTGCTTATATTAAATATAAAGGCTTTAATGATGTGAGAGGAGGAGGACACTTCTCTGGAAGACTTACAGCACCAATCGTTTTTGCAGGTGCTATCGCAAAACAAATCTTAAAAGAAAAAGGTATTCATGTCGGTGCTCATATTCTTTCTATTAAAGATGTGAAGGATACGCATTATCCACTAGATATTACTCCATCTTACTTAGAAGAACTCAACCAGAAAGACTATCCTGTTATTCATGATGATGTCTATGCTTTAATGCAGGAAACAATCGAAGAAGCTAGAAAAGAAGGCAACAGTGTAGGAGGAAAGATTGAATGTGCTGTCACTGGACTACCAGCAGGCGTTGGAAATCCATTTTTTGATAGTATTGAAGCCCATTTATCACCATTACTCTTTAGTATTCCTGCAGTTAAGTCAGTTTCATTTGGTGATCTAGATGATATCACTTTACTTAAAGGATCAGAAGCGAATGATGCCTACTATTATGAAGGAGAAGAAGTGAAAACTTCTACAAACCATAATGGTGGTATTACAGGTGGTATTTCTAATGGTATGCCATTACTTTTTACAGTAGGTATTAAACCAACCCCATCTATTTCTTTAAAACAGAATACAATCAATGTGAAAACACATGAAAATACAGAATTAGAAATCGTAGGAAGACATGACCCATGTATCATTCCTCGTGCGATTGTCGTTGTAGAAGCTATGGCGGCACTAGGTGTATTAGATATGCTGGAGGAACTATGAAAGATTTAAAAACATGTCGAGAAGAAATAGATGCAATCGATAAGGAAATCATTGCTTTATTTGAAAAACGTATGCATGTAGCTAAGGATGTTATTACATATAAATTAGCGCATGATATGCAGATCTTCCAGAAAGATAGAGAAAAAGAAGTTATCCAGAAGAATGTAGATCGTTTAGAAGATAAATCTCTAGAATCTTACGCAAAAACATTTGTCCAGGATACAATGAATCTTTCTAAAAGCTATCAGTCTACTTTTATTCCTTTAAAGAAATATGAAGCAACTGAAATTAAAGAAAACTTTAAAGTAGGTTACCAAGGTGTTCCAGGATCTTTTTCTAATCAGGCTATGAAAAGCTGGTTTGGAGACATTGAAGGCATCAACTACCCTCATTTTGAAGATGTCTATCAGGCATTAGAAAAAGGTGAAATAGACTATGGTGTACTCCCTTTAGAAAACTCTTCTACAGGTGCCATTAATGATAACTATGACTTACTGACTCAATATGGCTTTTATATTGTAGGTGAGCAATCTATCACAATAGATCAGAATCTACTTGGTATCAAAGGAGCCACTCTAGAAGATATCAAAGATGTCTATAGTCATATACAAGGCTTAAAACAAACATCTGAATTCTTAAATGCACATCATATTGAAGGTCATGAGTATCTCAATACAGCTGCAGCTGCTAAGTATATCAGTGAAGCACAGGATAGACATATCGGTGCCATTGCCTCTAGTGAAGCAGCTAAACTCTATAATCTTGATATTATTGCCAAGGCAATACAAAATGATCAAAGCAATCATACACGCTTTATCATTATCGCAAGACAATATGAAATCAGACCATCTGCCAATCGTATCAGCATGGTCTTCACAGTCAATCATGAAGTCGGTGCTCTTTATGAAGTCATGAGAGTCGTTAAAGAACACAACATCAACATGGCTCGCATTGAATCAAGACCACTCCCATTATCTCCATGGGAATACTATTTCTATTTAGATGTAGATGGTAACTTGAATCAAGATCATGTTCAGCGTGCTTTACAGGAAATCAAAACATATACCAATACATTCAGAATGATTGGTAACTATGAAAGGAAGGAATCATGAAAAATATCGTTTTAATTGGAATTATGGGAAGTGGTAAAACAACGTTTGGAAAAATTCTTTCACAAAAAACAGGTCATGAAATGATTGACCTTGATGATTATCTTGTGAATCGCTTTAATATGTCCATTCCTGATATGTTTCAAATTTCTGAAGACTACTTCAGAAACAATGAAACAATATGTTGTCAGGAAGTATCAGAACTTGAAGGTAAAATCATCTCTACTGGTGGTGGAGTGATTAAAAGACCTGAAAATATTGGATATTTAAAGAAGAATGGTGTTGTTTTCTATATTGACCGTCCAATTGAAGATATTGTGAAGGATGTTGATCCAAGTGGCAGACCTCTATTAAAGGATGGCCCAGACAAACTCTATGCCTTAGATAAAGAGCGTAGAGATAAATATATATCCTCATGTGACTATCATATTATAAATGATGGTTCACTTGAAAAAGTCATAGATACCATTCTAGATATCATGAAGAAATACGATAAATCCCCATTATAAGGGGATTTTTTTATATTTGCATAAAATGTAATTATGTACTATAATGGGGCTTTGTTTTGAGAGGAGAAAACAATGGAAAAATTATTTCACTTAAAAGAACATGGGACAAATGTTAAGACTGAAATACTAGCTGGTATTACAACTTTCCTAGCAATGGCCTATATTCTTGCAGTCAACCCTGCCATCTTAGGACAGGCACACATGAGTCATCAAGGTGTCTTCTTAGCAACTGCAATCTCTGCAGGTGCCGCAAGCATCTTTATGGGATTAATGGCAAACTACCCTGTTTCTCTTGCGCCAGGAATGGGGGTTAATGCATTATTCACTTATACAATTGTAGGACAGATGGGATTATCACCTGAAGGCGCACTTGCCTGTGTATTCGTGTCAGGTATCATCTTTGTCATCATTACAGTGACAAACATCCGTCGTATGATTATTAATGCGATTCCTGCACAGTTAAAACTTGCGATTGGTGCAGGTATTGGTTTCTTTGTCGCATTCGTAGGTTTAAAGAATGCAGGTATCGTAGTGGCAAGTGAATCTACATTTGTATCACTAGGAAACTTTAAGAATCCAACAGTATTACTTGCTTTATTTGGTATCATCATCACATTAGTATTATTAGTAAAGAATAAGCCTGCAGCCGTATTTTATGGCTTAATCATTACTGCAGTAGTGGGTGTTGTATTTGGTTCATTCTTTGGACTAAAAGGAATGCCACAGTTACCAACTAAACTTGTATCAGTGAACTTTGATTTCAGTTTAGTAGGTGCTTTTGCAAGAGGGTTCAACGAAATGTTCACTCATCCACAGTGTATCGTTGCAATTTTCTCATTATTATTCGTAGATTTCTTTGATACAGCCGGTACATTAGTAGCTGTTGCATCTAAAGCTGATCTTATTGATAAAAATGGTGAATTAGTGAATGTTGAACGTGCATTACTTGCAGATGCAGTAGGTACTGTATTTGGTTCAATGATCGGTACTTCTACAGTGACATCTTTCGTAGAATCTACTTCAGGTGTAGGCGTAGGTGGACGTACTGGTTTAACTGCATGTACAACAGGTATCTGTTTCTTATTAACAGTATTCTTCTATCCAGTATTATCTATGATTACTGATGCAGTCACTGCCCCAGCTTTAGTTATCGTTGGTATCTTAATGGCGTCACAGTTAAAGGATATCAAGTGGGATAATTTGATCTTTGCGGCAAGTGGTTTTGTGACTATCATCTTTATGATTCTTGGATATTCAATCAGTAATGGTATCGCATTAGGATTCATCGTTTATGTCATCAGCATGATTGCGACAGGTCAGGCTAAAGATATCAATAAGATGGTTTGGGTACTATTCTTATTATTTATCGCTTATTTCGCATTCTTAATCTAAAACCAGCATTGCTGGTTTTTTTCTTTTGTTCATATACTGTTTTTATAACTTGAGTATAATAATACTCAAAGGAGTGAGATGTATGAATGATTTAATGAAAACCCCTAAAATGACCCCAAGAATCCAATCTACATTAAAACATACTGTAGAAGTGCCAGAAGTGATGTACAAAGCCAGTGGTATTAATGTGAATGGTAGACGTATAAAAAGCTTACTATTTAGTACGGATGTCGCACTCATTGCGAATAATAACGCGGATGCCATTCTCTCTGTTTATCCTTTTACGCCTACTATTCAGATCACCAATGCGATTATTGGTGTCGCAAGACAACCAGTCTTTGTAGGAGTAGGTGGAGGAACTACTAATGGTGCAAGAGTATTCAAGATTGCCTTAGATGCAGAATTACATGGTGCAGCAGCTGTTGTACTCAATGCTCCCGTACATACAGAAATGATCAGAGAATTATCACGTTTAGTTGATATTCCTATTGTCCTCACTGTAGTATCACTAGATGAAGACTTAGAAGAACGTATGTTACATAGTGGTGCTAAAATCATTAATGTATCTGGTGGAAAACAAACAGTAGAAATCGTTAAGGCACTACGCGCTATTGATAAGGATTTCCCAATTATTGCGACAGGTGGACCAACAGAAGACACAATTAAAGAAGTCATTGAAGCAGGTGCGAACGCAGTGACATTTACCCCTCCTACAAGTGCTGAAATATTCAAGGGTATGATGGAAAACTACCGTGAACAGATGAAGAAGTAGAAATACTTCTTCTTTTTTATACAAAGAAGAAGTATTTGTATATCCCATTTATGATTATTTGTGTTATCATGAGGTCAAATGCATAAAAGGAGGAATAAAATTTGAAACAATATCTAGATATGTGTCGCTATATCCTAGAACATGGTGAAGACCGTCCTGACCGCACAGGGACTGGTACACGTTCTGTATTTGGATATCAGACACGCTATGATTTACGTGAAGGATTTCCTCTTCTTACTACTAAGAAGATGTATTTACGTCCTATTGCGGAAGAACTATTATGGTTTATCAAAGGTGATACAAATATTAAATATCTTGTAGACCGTAATGTGAAAATATGGAATGAATGGCCTTATGAAGACTTTAAGAAGAGTGAAGACTTCAATGGTGAAACATTAGAAGAATTCGTAGAAAAGATCAAAAATGATGATGAATTTGCGAAGAAACATGGTAATTTAGGTCCAGTTTATGGTGCACAGTGGCGTAACTTCAATAATGAAGGCACTGACCAGTTAATGAAGCTTATTGATTCTTTAAAGAATAACCCATTCTCTAGAAGACATATTATTTCTGCATGGAATCCTAGTCAGGTAGATGAGATGGCTTTACCACCATGTCATACACTTATGCAGTTTTATGTATCTAGTGATAAGAAATATTTAAGCTGTCAGTTATACCAGAGAAGTGCTGATACATTCTTGGGTGTTCCATTTAATATTGCATCATATGCCTTACTTACATGTATGCTTGCACAAGTATGTGGTTATGAACCAAAAGAATTCATTCATACTATTGGTGATGCGCATATTTATAAGGATCACTTTGATGTAGTCAAGACACAGATTGAAAGAGAACCACTTCCTCTTCCTCATCTTGTATTAAATAAAGACATTGATAATCTATTTGATTTCAAGATTGAAGATATCAAGCTAGAAGGTTATCAGTCTCATGGTCCATTGAAAGGTAAGGTCAGTGTATGATTACTATTATTGTCGCAGCTGATCAAAATAATCTCATTGGGAAAAAGGGAACAGACAATGGGATGCCATGGCACAATAGTGAAGACTTTAAACACTTTAGAAGTACAACGCTCAATCATACATTATTAATGGGGAAAACAACTTACCAGGCAATAGGTAAACCATTACCTAAACGTCATACTATTGTCCTTTCTCATAATTTTGAAGATGATAGAGTAGAAGTGGTAGATGATTTAGTAGGCACTATTAAAGCTTTTAAAGAACGTGGTGAAGACCTCTTTATTTCTGGTGGTGCTTCTGTATATAAACAGGCGCTTCCATATTGTGATCAAATTCTTTTATCACGTATTCCTGGTGATTATACAGGAGAAACATATTTCCCTGACTTTTCTGAATATAACTATCGTCTCGTAGAAGAAAAGCCATTTGAGACATTTACACTAGAAATCTATCAAAAATGAAAAGACTTATATTAATTGTGCTTCGTTTCTTCTTTGAATTACCAGTACTGATTTTCCAGTTAAAACATATCAAGAAGCATAAGGATACGATTCCTTTTGATGAACGAATTGACTGGACAAGAAGACTTTTAAAGAAAGCAACTAAAAGAGCACGTGTTAATCTAACTATTACAGGTACAGAATATCTTCCTGAAACAGGTGGTTTCTTTGTAGCTCCAAACCATCAGGGATTATTTGATGTCCTTGCATTATTTGACAGTATTGAACGTCCTTTCAAGATTGTCTTTAAAAAAGAACTATTAGATGTTATCTTCTTAAGAGATGTGGCTGAATTCATGGAATATCCTGCCATTGATCGTACAAACTTAAGAGCCTCTATGAAGCTTATGAGACAGGTTAAAAAGGAAATGTCTGAAGGAATCCCTTATGTCATCTTCCCTGAAGGGACACGTTCTAAAAAGGAAAATGAATTACTAGAATTCAAGGGTGGTTCATTTAAACCAGCTATGGATGCACAGGTGCCAATTATTCCATGTGTCATGCATAACTGTTTTAAAGTATTAGACAGTAACTCTATTAAGAGAGTTGATTGTGGTATTCATTATCTATCACCAATTCATTATGAAGAATATAAGGATATGAACAGCGTAGAAGTAGCTAATCTTGTACAATCAAGAATACAGACTAAAATGGATGAACTCGAAGAACGTGCTTAGGCATGTTCTTTTTTTTATGAAACTATAAATAGAAGGGATAATTTGGTATAATGGGTGAACAAGGAAGGAGAGGATCCTATGTTTGGACACTTACAGATTAAAAGTGCTTATAGCTTTCAGGAGAGTACAATACTTATTCAATCTCTTATAGATAACGCAAAATCAAAACATATCCAGGCTCTTGCCTTAACAGATGATAATAACATGTATGGGGCCTATGAATTCTATGAAGCATGTACAAAAGCTTCAATTAAACCAATACTCGGTGTGAATGCCTCTATTATGTTTAATGATGATTTAATACATTTATTACTTTATGCACGTGATGATGTTGGTTATAAAGATTTAGTACGTATTGTGAGTGATATTAATCTCAATGAGAATAAAGCTATCACATTGAAAGCTTTATCCAACTATCGTGATCATCTTTATATAGTTTCTCATGAATATGAAGATAGACTCATCGAACAAGAAGCAACAAGTAAAGAAGATTTATTAACACATGCACAAACAGAACGACCAGTCATGAGCTTTATGAAGACTATGAAAAGTCTTTTTGGTGCCTCTTATCGTATTATGATTGTAGAAGATGGGATTAAAGGACATTCACTTCGTAACCAAACACTTATTAAATATGCTCAATTCTTAGATATTCCCTGTATCTGGGGAAATGATGTGCGTTACTTGCATTCTCATGATGCTTTCACATTAGATTTATTACAAGCTTCTAAAAAAGGAGAAGTTTTGAATAAGGATCATGAACCACTTACAACTGACCGTTACTTAAAATCAGAAAAAGAAATCAGAGAACTCTTTAGTCGATATCCTGATATTATTAAAAATACAGAAGAAATCATTGATAACTGTTATGGGTCTATCCAAAAGACAGAAAACGGTCTTCCTCACTACAAAACACCTACAGGTGATAGTGGGGCATATTTAAGACATTTATGTATTAAAGGACTTAAACAACGCTTTAAAAATCAGCCTATCACAGATGACTATAAAGATCGTTTACTCTATGAATTAAAAACTATTCATACAATGGGTTATGATGATTATTTCTTAATTGTATTTGATTATGTACAATATGCAAAAAAACATGGTATACTCGTTGGACCTGGAAGAGGATCTGCCGCAGGTTCACTTGTTGCCTATTGTTTAGGTATCACAAATATTGATCCATTAAAATATGATCTGCTCTTTGAACGTTTCTTAAATCCAGAAAGAGTATCCATGCCAGATATTGATGTAGACTTCCAGGATGATCGTCGTGATGAAGTCATTCAATATGTATGTAATAAATATGGACATGATCATGTGGCTCAGATTGTCGCTTTTTCTACCTATGGTCCTCGTGTTGCGATAAAAGATATAGGAAAAGTGATGGGAATCCCCTTACCAAGACTAGAAATGATTGCGAAGATGGTTCCTACTGCCCCTAAACATCGTAAAAGTATTACTGAAGTCTATTCTACAAGTGCTTCATTTCAGGATATGATTCAAAAAGATCCAGTTCTTTCACGTCTTATTGCGCCTATGAGCTTAGTAGAATATTTACCACGTAATATTACTATGCATGCAGCTGGTGTTGTCTTATCCTATGAACCATTAAGAGATGTAGTTCCTTTAGTTATTGGTCCTAGTGATATGATCATGAGTCAGTACTCTAAGGATTATATTGAAAAAACAGGACTCCTTAAGATGGACTTCTTAGGCTTAAAGAACCTCACTATGATAGACTATATTATGAAGGATATTGAAAGAAAATTAGGAAAAACATTCTCTATTAACACAATACCTCTTAATGATGCACGTACTTATCATCTTATTTCTCGTGGAGATACAACAGGCGTCTTCCAATTAGAATCAAGTGGTATGCGCTCATTACTTAAGAAGATGAAACCTGAATGCTTTGATGATATCGTTGCAGCCATTGCCTTATATAGACCAGGTCCAATGGAAAATATTCCCCTTTATCTAGAGGGTAGAAAGAATAAAAACAATATTACTTACTTGCTTAAAGAACTCGAACCTATCTTAAAATCTACCTATGGTATTATGATCTATCAGGAACAGATTATGCAGATTGCCCAGGTTATCGCTGGATTCTCTTTAGGACGTGCAGATATATTAAGAAAAGCTGTGTCTAGCAAAGATGAAAGCATGATGGCAGGTATGAAGGAAGAATTTATTCAAGGGGCTATTAAAAAAGGCTTTAAAGAAGATGTTGCCACAAGGCTTTATCAGATGATAGAAAAGTTTGCGAACTATGGATTTAATAAGAGTCATTCTGTTGCTTATGGGTATGTGGCTTATCAATTAGCTTACTTAAAGGCTAATTATCCACTCTATTTCTTTGCAGCCATTCTTTCCAATGAATCAGGTTCTGCTTCTAGTAAGATGCGTACAATTGAAGAATCTAAACGCTATGGAGTTAAGATTCTCCCACCTTCTATCAATTACTCTTATTCACGCTTTATGGTAGAAGAAGGTGGTATTCGTTATTCTTTAGTCTCTATTAAGAATGTAGGTTCTGCAGGTTATAAGATGATACTTAAAGAAAGAGAAAAAGGTCTCTTTAAAGATATGTATGATTTCTTAGCTCGTATACCTTCTCTTTCATCTAAGATGTTAGAAAGTTTAATAGATGCAGGGGCTTTTGATGAATTTAATAAAAATCGTGCCTATTTACGTAAGAATATTTCACTCATGATGGAGTATATACAATTAGGGGTTGATGAAAAACCAATCTTTGAAGAAGTAAGAGAAAATAAATTTGAACGTTTAGAAAGAGAAAAAGAAGTACTCGGACTTTATATATCTACACATCCTATTGTCTATGTAAAACAGAAGATCAAACATCCTTTAGTTAATCTCGTAGATGTAGAAAACTATATGGATCGTACAATACCAGTTGTATGTTCTATTAGTTCAGTACGTGCTATTGTAGATAAGAAAGGAAGAGAAATGGCTTTTATTGAAGGACAGGATGAAACAGGACAGGTAGAATTTGTCTGTTTCTCTAACCAATATGAACGTTATAAGAATATATTAGAAAGAGGTAAGACTGTGGAAATGAATGTCCGTGTTCAATACCGTGATCGCTTATCTCTTATTATTAATCAAGTAAAGGAGTTATAAAATGGAAGAATTAATATTAATAGATGGGAACTCATTACTGTTTAAGGCATTCTATGCTACTAGCTATACAGGTAACTATATGGTCAATCGTAATGGTATTCCCACTAATGGTGTCTATGGCTTTGCACGTATGGTGGAGAAGATCATCAGTACCAATCCTAAATATGTCATTGTCGCTTTTGACTATGGTAAAAAAACATTCCGTAATGAACTATTAGATACATATAAAGCTACACGAAAAGAAACACCACAGGAACTTGTTCCTCAATTTGCGCTTGCAAGAGAATACCTAACTGCTCATAACATCACTTGGTATGAAGTAGAAGGCTATGAAGGGGATGATATCATTGGTACACTTGTAGACTTTGGTGAAAAGAATAACTTAAAAGTATCTGTTTATACAGGAGATAAGGATGCCAATCAGTTGATTTCACCTCAAACGACAATCTATCGTACCGTTAAAGGTGTCACTGAACTTGATATTTATAATGAACAGACTTTACTTGATAAATATGGTTTAAAGCCAGATCAGTTTAGAGATTTCTTAGGACTCATGGGTGATAGTTCTGATAATATCCCAGGTATTAAAGGTGTAGGTGAAAAGACTGCCTTAAAACTATTACATCAATATGGCACTATTGAAGGATTACAGGAACATCAGGATGAAATCAAAGGTAAGATGGGTGAAAAAATCAGAGCAGGTATGGAAGATGCCTTGATGAGTAAAAAAGTAGCCACAATACTAAGAGATATACCAATAGATGTAGATTTAGAAAAAGCTACATATCAGGGTTATGACTATGAAACACTCAAGTCATTCTATGAAAAATATGATATGAATTCTTTGATTAAATCTATGACGACTGAAGCAGCACCTAAAAAGGAATTGAAACTAGAAATAGTAGATCATATGCCTGAAATCACAAAGGACAGTGCTGTTTATCCTTCTATCTATGATACAAACTATCATCGTTCTATTATTCTAGGATATGGTATTTATAATGATGAACAGGCTTATTTTATCTCTTATGAAAATGCATTAAAGGATGAATCATTCTTAGCTTACTTAAAGGATGAAAATAAGAAAAAGTATGGCTATGATATCAAGAGTGCAGTCATTGGTTCTAGATGGAATGGAATAGAAATCAATGGTTATACATTTGACTTATCACTTGCTTCTTATGTCTTAGAACCAGCTATTAAAGAAGAACTCAAATATGTTTGTACACATTTTGATTATGAAGGTGTGCAATATGATGAAGAAGTATTTGGAAAAGGTGCAAAGAAGCATATTCCAGAAGATGACATCTTAGCGAGTCATATTGTCTCTAAAGCCAAAGCCATCTACGAACTTAAAGATGTTGTCACTAAAGAATTAAAAGATAAAAATCAGTATGAACTATATGAAAACATTGAACTTCCTGTCACACGAATCTTAGGAGAAATGGAATTTGCAGGTACTGAAATAGATTTAGATGTATTAAAGGAAATGGATACAGCTTTTGATGAAACAATTGAAAAACTAGCCAACGATATCTATCGTATCTCAGGTACTACATTCAATATTTCTTCACCTAAACAATTAGGTCAGGTCTTATTTGAAGATCTAGGATTAAAGGGTGGCAAGAAAACAAAGACTGGTTATTCTACAAGTCAGGATGTCTTAGAAAAAATTATTGATGCCCATCCCGTTGTTCCATTAGTACTAGAATATAGAATGTTGACTAAACTTTCTTCTACATACTTAAAAGGACTACAGGAGCAGGTATTCCCAGACAACAAGATTCATACAATCTATAAACAGACTCTTACTCATACAGGACGTCTCTCTTCTGTAGATCCAAATTTACAGAATATTCCAGTTAGAAGTGAAGAAGGAAAACTCATTAGAAAAGCCTTTGTATCACATAATGGCTATCTTGTATCTTTTGACTATTCACAGATTGAATTAAGAATACTTGCACATATGGCTCATGTCACTAATTTGATTGATGCCTTTAATCAAGGCAAAGATATCCATAGACATACTGCAGCTTTAGTATTTGGCGTAAAGGATGAAGAAGTTACTCCACAAATGCGTTCACAGGCAAAAGCCGTTAACTTTGGTATTATTTATGGTATGAGTGAATTTAGACTGTCTAAAGATATTGGTATGTCTATTTCTGAAGCAAGAGACTTTATTAATAAATATTTTGAAACATATCCAGAAGTAAAAACATATATGGATGAAGTTGTAGAAACATGTAAGAAACAGGGTTATGTCTCTACACTACTTAATAGAAAAAGATATATTCCTACAATCAATGATAAGAACTTCATGGTACGCCAGCAGGCGCAAAGATATGCAATGAATACACCAATCCAGGGAACAGGTGCGGATATTTTGAAACTTGCGATGATTGAAGTAGATAAAGCACTTAAAGAAAAGAATCTTAAATCACAGATGATCTTACAGGTACACGATGAACTGATTTTTGATGTATTTGAAGATGAATTAGAAGAAGTTATGTCTTTAGTAAAAGAAAAGATGGAAAACTGCATTAAGATGGATGTCCCTCTTATTGTAGAAGGCAACTATGCCAAGAACTGGTGTGAATTAAAATAATGCCTGAATTACCAGAAGTAGAAACAGTACGAAGAACCTTAAAGAACTTTGTACTTCATAAAACAATAGACTCTATAGAAGTACGTTATCCACGTATTATTGATGGAGATGTAGAGACATTCGTCACTACACTCATTCATCAATCTATTTGTGATATAGACAGATATGGTAAATATTTGATCTTTATTTTAGACCATGATGCATTTATTTCTCATCTTAGAATGGAAGGGAAATACAATATAAAAATGAAAGATGAACCTTATGATAAACATGATCATATTATCTTTCATATGGCAGATGGCACAGATCTTCGTTATAACGATACAAGAAAGTTTGGCCGTATGCAGTTAGTAGACAAAGAACACTATCATGAAATACCACCACTTAATCGTTTAGGACAGGAACCAATGGATGCTTCTTTTGATTACATCTATCCACGCATCCATCAAAGTCATCTGCCTATTAAACAATTATTATTAGACCAATCTATTTTTACAGGGATTGGGAATATCTATGCGAATGAAATATGTTTTAGAATGGGTATGGATCCTCGTACAAGAGGAGATAGACTTTCAAAGAAACGTATTTTAGAATTAATAGAAGTATCCAGTACTATTTTAAAGGAAGCCATTGCCCAGGGTGGGACAACCATCCATTCATTTGATGCCAATGGCATCCATGGCTTATTTCAGGTCACTTTATCTGTTCATGCACAAACAACATGTTCAAAATGCAAGGGACCTATTAAGAAAATCACAATTGCAGGAAGAGGAACATATTATTGTCCTCACTGTCAGAAACGGAGGTATTAAATATGTTGAATTGGGGTGTCATAGGATTAGGAAGAATTGCCCAGAGATTCTGTGAGAGTCTCTCTCATTTTGATGAAGCATGCTTTTATGCAGGGGCTTCTCATAATCCAGAAAAAAGACAACAATTTAAAGAACTCTATCATCCAGAAAAACTCTATGATGATTATATGAAGTTACTAGAAGATGAGAATGTAGACATTGTCTATATCGCATTACCACATGCTTCTCATTACAAGTATGCAATAGAAGCAATGAAACATCATAAAGCTGTTTTAGTAGAAAAACCAGCTACCTTGACAAGCAAAGAAATAAGAACACTCTGTGAATACTCAGAAAAGAATCATGTCTTCTTTATGGAAGCCATGAAATCTAGATTTATTCCAATGATCAATCAAGTACATAAAGAAATAGAAAAAGGTATTATTGGAGATATTGTCTCTATAGAAAACCATTTCCAATCCATTGTACCTTATGATGAACATTCTTATATTTATGATCCAAAACAAGGTGGTGCTTTATATGATACAGGTATTTATAATATTGCGACTGTCTTAGATTTTGTGAAGAGTCCTGTTGTTTCTATTTCTAATGATGTGAAAGTAGAACATGGTGTAGATGTTCATGATTCGATTACTCTAGAATTTGAAAATGGTGTCAAAGCTTTTATGGAAGCGTCACTTGATGGACCAGTAAGAAAAGATATGACTATTACAGGTACTAAAGGAACTATCATACTAGATCCATTCTATCGTCCTACAAAAGCAGTTATTTCATTTAATGGTGAATCTTTTACAGGAGAAATCCCTTATGATATCGATGATTTCCATACTGAAATAGAAGCCTGTCATGAAGCTATTGCGTATATTAAGGTAGAAAGTAATCGTATGAGTCATCAGGATAGTATTGATTGTATAGAACTTATGGAACGTATTGGAGAAACAATATGCAGGTCATAGGACTCACTGGTGGTATTGCGAGTGGTAAAAGTACTGTCAGTTATTATCTGATCACTCATGGTTATGAAGTTATTGATGCAGATGATATCTCACGTCATGCCTTAGAACCAGGTACAGAGGCTTTTAAACAGGTTATAGAACATTTTCCTGTACTTGATAATGGAATCATCAATAGACAAAAACTTGCAGATATCATCTTTAATAATCCGAATGAAAAGAACTATCTAGAAGGCATCTTACATCCCTATATTAGAAGTGTTATTGTACAAAAAATTAAACAATCTAAAAACAACATTGTCTTTATTGATGTACCATTACTCTTTGAGGCAGGCTGGGATGATTTATGTGACTCTACAATAGTGGTCAGTTGTGACAAAGAAACACAGATTCAAAGAGTCTTATCCCGTGACCATTGTACACGTACGCAGGCATTAGACCGTATTAGAAATCAGATGTCTTTAGAAGACAAAGAACAACGTGCAGACTATATCATTAGAAACAATACAAACTATTATGATTTAGAAAAAGAAATACTAAAAGTATTAAAGAAGGTGGAATAAGATGTTATATGCGACAGATGTTTATTTAAGTGAACGCTCATTACCATTAAGTCTTAATGATTGTGATATTCTCACTTATTTGTATGCCCCATTACTTAAAACACAGGCTTATAGTCTTTATATGTATTTGAATGTAGAATCCATGCGTATGCGTCATTTCCATCAGCCTTGTGCAATCAGTCGCTTAACTATGGCTTTAAATCTAGACTTGGAAGAACTTGATCAAGCAAGAAAGACATTAGAAGGCTTAAGTTTACTTAAGTCCTACTATAAAGAATCAGAAGGACAGGGGGTCTATGTCTTTCACTTAATGACACCACTTTCTGTCAATGCTTTCTTTAGAAATCAGATACTTGCAGGTTTATTACAGAAGACAATCGGTGTAGAAGAATATACTAAGACAAAGAATTACTTCCGTTCAGGATTAGAAAAGCTCACTGAATATGAAGAAGTCACATCATGCTTTGAAGATGTCTTTACAATTGATTTATCACAAAACAAACCACTGAAACATGAATCAGGATATCAAGAAGAAGAAAGTGAACGTCCAATTATTAATTATGATCTTACTCTCTTCTATGAAACATTGAAGGATTATCAGGTCTCTATGAAAATAGTGACGCGTAATGAAGATACAATTAAGCAGATTGCGACTCTTTATGCGATAGATCAATTATCTCTCGCATTAATGGTTAAGGATGCGATTGTGGAAGGTAAGTTTAATCGTAAAGCTTTAGTAGAACAGGCTAAACGTTACTATAGTGCTGATTCAGCAAGTTCACTTAAAGAGGTCTATCACACTCAGCCCATCCAGCATGCTTCACCACAAACTGATGATGATAACTTAAACAAGCACTTTAGATATCTAGAGACAATCTCACCTTATCAGCTATTAAAGAATAAGCAGGGAGGAAAAGAACCAGCTCTTCATGATCTCAATATTGCGGAATCATTGATGGCTATGGGACTTACTCCTGCAGTCACTAATATGTTGATAGAATATGTTTTAGGCAGAAGTAATGGACGATTAGACAAGAACTATTGTGAAACAATAGGTGCTTCATGGGTGAGAAAAGGGTTAAAGACAGCTCGTGATGCGTATCAGGAGGTTCATAATACGAAAACTCAAAAAACAATCAAGAAGACTACAAAGAAAAAAGAAAATAAACCTGTAGAAGTCAGTGCGCAGGATCAAGAAGAATTAAGACGATTAATGGAAGGTCTAGGAGGTGATCTATGATGATAAAAGCAGGACAGATTCTTTCTTTTGATAAAGAATTAGAAAATACAAGAAACCAAAGTTTGCAGGAGTTAGTCAAAAGACAGGATATTAGAGAATTTGTAGAAAAGAATCATTTAACTAAAAAAGCTCTAGAAGATGCCTGGGTAGATTTACTTGCCTATGTAGATGATCATGAACCTTGTTTACATTGCCATGGTATCAATGAATGCCCTAAGATGAATAAAGGGCAGCAGATTACTTTAAGCTATGAAACTTACGTCCATCGTGATGTTAAAAGCTGTCAATATGGTCTTGAAAAGCATGAAAATGATCAGCTTCTTTCTCGCTTTCATTACAACAATATGTCTACAAGACTTGCACTTATTAGCTTGAAAGATATGGCAGCTGAAGCAATGAATAAAAAAGATGCAAGTATGATGATTTTAACTAAGCAATTGATTGAATATGTCAATCGACCACAAACAAAAGGCTTCTTAGTATGTGGCGGACCAAATCGTACAAGAATCATGGCAGGTATGATGAATGAATTAGCTAGACGTGGCTATGAAGTAGGCTTATGTCATGTACCTACACTTATGGCAGATGTCAAAGCAAGCTTTAATTCAAACGAAGATACATCTTTAGTGGATCTAGTAAAAAACATTCCTTATTTACTCTTAGATAGTGTAGGTGAAGAAAATGTTACTAACTGGTCTAGAGATGAAGTTCTTGCGATGATTTTAGACTATCGTATCTTAAATGAATTACCTACTTTCATGACTTCTGCATATGGTTTTGAAGACTTGGAAACGATTTACACGAATAAATATAATGATAAACGTGAACAGCTACGTGCAAAGAATATTGTTTCTAAAATGAAAGCGCTATGTTGTGAAATAATTATTGACTAAAAAAATTGATTGGAATAGAATTGTTGATGGTAAGGAACGAACAATTATGCTAGAATGGTTATTAAATATAATGCATAAGTTGAGAGGAGAAAAAAATGGTTAAGTGTATTGGTGTTTTAACTTCTGGGGGAGATGCTCCTGGAATGAACGCTGCAATTCGTGCAGTAGCTAGAACTTGTCTTAACAAGGGTATCGAAGTTTATGGCGTTAGACTTGGCTATAAAGGTCTTCATGAAGGTAAGTTCATGAAATTCGATCGTCATAGTACTCGTAACATCATCAATAATGGTGGTACTATTTTAAAATCTGCTCGTTTCCCTGAATTCAAAGATCCTGAAATCAGAAAAGAAGCAATCGAACAGATGAAAAAAGTAGGTATGGAAGCATTAGTAGTCATCGGTGGTGACGGCTCATACAATGGTGCTTTAAAACTTACAGAAATGGGAGTTAATTGTATTGGTCTTCCAGGAACAATTGACAATGATATTCCTGATACTGATTTCACAATTGGATTTGATACTGCATTAAATACAATTGTTGAAGCATTAGACAGATTAAGAGATACTTCTTCTTCACATCAGAGATGTACTATCCTTGAAGTTATGGGTAGAAGATGTGGTGATCTTGCAATTAATGCAGGTATCGCAGCTGGTGCTGAACTAGTAATCACTTCTGATACTGGTTATGATGAAGATAAGATCATCGAAAGATTAAAACAGTCAAAGGCATCTGATAAGGACCATGCAATCGTGGTTATTACTGAACATATCACTGATGTCAATGAACTTGCAAAGAAAGTCGAAGCTGCAACAGGTTTCGAAACTCGTGCAAATGTCTTAGGTCATTTACAGCGTGGTGGTAGACCAACTGCAAGAGACCGTGTCTTAGCTAGCCGTATGGGTGTTAAGGCTGTAGAACTTCTTGAAGAAGGTAAAGGTGGACTTTGCGTAGGTGAAGTACATGGTCAGATTACTGCTTTCCCTATCACAGAAGTATTAAGTCATAAGCATGTAGCTGATGCTGGTATTTACGAAGACGCTAAGAAGTTACGTTAATTTCTTGGTGGATTTGTTAAATATATATAACGGAGTGTAAATTTATTTGGTTGATTAAGGAGTCTAAAATGGTTAAAGAAAAAATGAAAAAAACAAAAATTGTTTGTACTATTGGTCCTGCTTCACAGGATAAAGAAATGTTAAAGAAGCTTATTAAAGCTGGTATGAACGTAATGCGTTGTAACTTCTCACATGGTGACTATGAAGAACATGCTGGAAAGATGGATACTTTAAGAGAAGTAAACAAGGAATTAGGTACTGATGTAGCTATCATGCTTGATACTAAAGGTCCTGAAATCCGTACTGGTGCTTTCGAAGGTGGATTCACTGAATTCAAGAAAGGTCAGGTTTCAGTAATCACTCCAGAAGAAATTGTTGGTTCTTCAGATCGTTTCACAATTTCTTATAAGGAATTATACAAGGATGTTAAGCCTGGTGCTTATATCTTAGTTAACGATGGTCAGGTTGCATTATTAGTTGACCACGTTGAAGGTAAGGATATCTATTGTGTAGCTGCTAACGATGGTAGAGTTAAGAACACTCGTGGTATCAACGTTCCTGGTACTAAGTTACAGTTCGAATTCTTATCAGAAAAAGATAAGAACGACTTAATCTTCGGTTGCAAACAGGATGTAAACTTCATCGCTGCTTCATTCGTAAGAAGAAAACAGGATGTATTAGATATTAAGAAATTAATTGCTGAAAACGGTAAGCCAGATATCAAAGTATTACCAAAGATCGAATGTGTTGAAGGTGTTGAAAACATCGACGAAATCATCGAAGTAGCTGATGGTATCATGGTTGCTCGTGGTGACTTAGGTGTAGAAGTACCTGCTGAAGATGTACCTCTAATCCAGAAGTCAATCATCAAGAAATGTAATGCTGCTGGTAAGATCGTTATTACTGCAACTCAGATGCTTGAATCTATGCAGGAAAACCCAAGACCAACAAGAGCTGAAGTATCTGACGTAGCTAACGCTATCTATGATGGTACTGATGCTATCATGTTATCTGGTGAATCTGCTCAGGGTAAATATCCTGAAGAAGCAGTATTAACTATGAACAAGATTGCTCATAAGATCGAAGAAAGCTTAGACTATGCTTCAATCTTAAGAAGAGCTATCAGAACTGCTGATAACTCTAACTCTTCAGAAGCTATCTGTATGTCAGTTGCTGAAATTGCTGCTAACTTCAACGTTTCAGCTATCATCGCATTCACTGAAACAGGTGCTACTGCTAAGCGTATGTCACGTTATAGACCACATTGCCCAATCATCGCTCCAACTCCATCTGATGATACAGTTAAGAAATTAGCTCTTAACTGGGGTGTTAAGCCTGTACTTTGCAAATCTATGAAATCAAGAGAAGGTTTAATGGATCTTGCAATGGTTATCGCTAAGGAAAACGGAATTTCAGCTGGTGAACAGGTAATCGTAACTGGTGGTACTCCAGGTGTTTCTGGTTTAACAAGTTACTTAGAAATCGTTACAATCAAATAATTTTTGATAATTAGGAAGGTAATTTAAAATAACTAGGGGTTTCCTATATTTTAATTATCACGTAGTAAGGGGTGAATCTCACCCCTTATTTT
>ERZ1026884.331-NODE-331-length-32473-cov-7.939601_pt1 | contig 32473 bp, 25 predicted proteins | sample MGYA00380172_ERZ1026884 | MGnify/ENA primary metagenome ERZ1026884 (study PRJEB33269, sample SAMEA4719808) | human gut metagenome | biome: human-associated habitat; feature: organic feature; material: feces | place: Cameroon | collected 2013-10 ... | reverse complement strand
CTTGATAAAGGTTCAGATTTTGTGTCAAGACGAGGCGCGGAGGCGCAGGCCCCCCCCTTGAGGAATAGAGAATGTGCCGGATTTTTCGTCCTGCCGATGGCAAACCGACGAAGGCGTACCGTGTGTACGTCGAGGAGATTTGACGATGGCAGGGCGGAAAAGACGGTGCATTATCTCGCAGGGCGCATACGTTTCAGGAGTTCTATATCTCCCTCCAAATACGTGCTGGCGGCGCGGGAGAGATCGTAGGTCATGCAGCCGCCCTTGTCGGGACAGAGGGGCAGGATGACCGCTTCGCCGAGACGGCTGAGGGTGAGGTTGCGGGCGTAGAGGGAACGGAATTCCGTTTCAAGGGCCAGAAGAATGTCGCGGGCATTCTCAAGGCAGCAGAGGGAGAGCTCCCAGGCGGTCTCGTCGTCCATGCCGGTGTACTCGGGGGCGGCGTAGGGCAGGATGCGGTTGACGGCGGGCTGAAGGCCGCCGGGCAGGGCCTCGCTGCGGCGGACGGTGTCGCCGCCGATGAAGGGATAGAGCGTGGACTCGACGAAGCGCAGGCGCAGGTTGGGCAGGTAGTAGATGGCGTCCACGTCGTAGCCCAGCTGCTCCATCAGATCGCGGCCCATGCCGGTGAGGTAGCCCACCAGCACCTGATCCACGGGGGTGTTCGTCTCGGCGAGCAGCGGGGCCAGGCGGCGGATGCGCTTGCCGTCGTGGAGCATATCGTCCACGAGAATGACGGGGCGGGCGAAGGCGTGGATGGTGCGGACCTGGTCGGGCAGGGGCGAGTAGTCCGGGTAGGCTTCGATGGAATAGGTGCTGAGGTCCGGCTCGTAGACCTTGTCGGTACGCAGGGTCTTGGTGACGGTGTTGGGCACGGCCACGCCGCGGAGGATCTTGCCGTAGGGGACGCAGATGTCCGGACCGAGGACGCGGGGCGTGGTGGGCTCCGCGGGGACGCCGTTGCGGCCGGTGATACGCTGGAGCAGCCTGTGGTAGATGACGCCGGCGGACAGGCTGAGCACCAGAGATCCGGGCTGCAGCTTTGTCAGCGCCGCCTGCAGGCGGCGGTGGGCGGCGGCGATGGCGGCAAGCACCCGGGGCGAGGAGCTGAAGGGCGCCTTCACCGCGGTGTCCACGTTGCGGCTGAGGACGATGGGGCAGCGCATATCCACGGCCAGGGCATCCGTGCTGTCACCAGCCGGGACGAAGCCCTGGAGCGTCAGCAGCTGGCGGCCGTAGCCGGAGACGGCGCCCTCCAGGGGAAGGTAGAGGGCATAGGTGAACTCACGGCTGAGAGCCAGGGTCAGCACCTCGGTGATGAGCAGCTGGCAGAGGTCGCTCTGGCGCTCGCCCCGGGGCACGAACAGCCCGCTGATGAGCAGGGTGCGGCCGCCGGCGTTCTGGCGGACCAGACCGGAGAGGGCCGGGTCGCCCAGGCGGGCGAAGAGGCGGGCGGAGTCCAGGCAGGCGTAGCTGGCCGCGCCCAGAATGGTGCCGTCGGTGTCCCGGCAGACCATCACGTCGTCGCCGCGGCTCTCGATCTGCGCCCGCAGCGCCGCGGCGGTGGGCACGGAGAGCATGGTGCGAAGGAATTTCTCCGCCGTCTCCGGCGAGGCGGGCAGGAAGCTCAGGTCCTCGGTGCGGAGAACGGGCTTGTCCTGGGGCTCACGGAGGTACAGGCCGCGGCGATAGATGAACTCCTGCACCGTGGGATCGATGAGGTTGGAGATGTCGCGGTTGGCATCCACCGCCTCGCGGATGCGGGTGGAGCTGATCTCCTCCAGCTGGGGCGGGAGCGTCAGCTCCAGCACCTTGCCGGTGATGCAGCTGTAATCCGCCGGCTCGGCATCCGGCTCGGTGCGGCGGAAGATCACGTGGTCGAAGGTGTGGATGGAGTCCGGCGTGACGGACTTTTTGTAGGACGAGGCGTGGAGCACCACGTCGCTGCCCACCACGATGGACACGCTGCGGCCCGGGAAGGCGGCGCGCAGCTCGTGGAGGTTCTCCGGGTTGGCGATGTTCACCGGGAAGTCCTCCGGGAAAATGCTGACGTGGAACACGTCGGCCACGGCCATGGCGGCGATGCGCCGGCGCAGGCGGTAGGGCTGGGTCTTTTTGGACCAGGAGAACTCGTCAATGGCCAGCAGGACCTCGAAGCCCTGGTCGCGGATGGCCCGGACGATGCCCTTGTGGGACAGGGTGAAGGGGTCGAAGGTACCGGGGAAGAAGGCCACAGGGCGGGGCGCGCCGAAGTCAAAGCCCCTGTGGAACAGGCGCTCCTCGGTGATGAAGCGGTAGAGCTTGCCCAGCATGGCGGCCCGGTAGTAGAACGTCAGGCCCTCGCCGGGGAATTCGTCCTGGGCGGAGAGCAGCTTGCGCTGGGTGAGCATAAAGGCGCGGCGCTTTTCGTGGCGGCCCAGCTCTCCGGAGCCGAAGACCCGGCGGCCCAACACGAACAGGGCCTCCTGCCGGGTGGCGCCGTCAATGCCGCTGAGGCCCCGCATCAGCAGGCCCAGCAGCCGTTCACGGCGGCGGCGGTAGGCGTCGTCCGTCTCCGGGAAGCGGGAGCGATAGGCATCGTACGCCTCATAGATGACGCCCACGGTATCCAGCACGGAGGCGGTGACACGGCTGTCGGAGGAGCTGAGGTTCACGCGGAGGTCATCCAGCACCTCGTCCAGCTCTGCCGGGGGCAGCCACAGGGCGAAGCGGCCCAGGTAGTCGGGGATATACTTGGTGAACTCCTGCTGACCCAGCTCCAGACCGCGGCACAGCTCCACCGCCACCTCGTTGCGCTGGTCGGCCGTCAGGCGAGGCGCCAGGGCCAGCAGGGCGTTGCCGGCGCTGTGGCGGACGGTGACGCGGTCGCTGACCTTGATGAGATTGGACAGGTGGGTGGCGATATGGAGGGCGGGGCTTTTGCCGCTGCGGGCAAAGTCCGTCAGCAGGCGCAGGTTGCCCTGCTTGGTGATCCACGGCGTGGCGGTCTTCAGGTTGTCCAGGAAGATCTCGGAGACCACGTCCTCCGGCAGAAGAAGGGGCGCGCCCTGAGAGAGCACATCCTGCTTGAGATAGCGCAGGGTGCCGCTGTCGCCGTCGGGGACGGCGGTCACGGCCTCCAGCGCGCGGCCGTCCTCCGGGTACAGGCGGGCGAGACGGTCCAGCAGCAGCACGGCGGCCATGCGGATGGTCAGGTCCTTACGCAGGGACAGGGCGGCGGCGAAGTCCGTCATCTGCCGGGCGCGGCTGGCCGTATAGGCCGTATCCGGCAGAGCGGCGGCGGTATCCAGCAGCTGGAAGGCGGTGTAGTCGTCCAGATCCTCCGGCCTGCGGTAGTAGGCGAACACCGGGGCCAGGAAGCGCTCCTCCCGGCCGGGGCAGTGGCTCAGCAGGGAGCCGACGGCGAATTTCAGGGTATAGCCGATCCAGCGGCGGTGCTGGGGCATGAGCTTATGGTCGGGATACAGTATCTTGTCCAGATAGAGCCTCCACTGGTCCACGTCGGTGATGGCCCGGGGGTCCGGGCGGATGTCGGCGGGGCGCTCCTTGGCGTAGCCGGCGTGGAAGCCAGCGATGATCTCGCCCAGCAGCGCCGCCGCCTGACGGCGGATATCGCCCTCGCGGTGCATCAGCAGCTCGTAGAGGAACGTCAGGGTCTGGACCTTCTGTGGGATATGCAGATAGAGGGAGTAGGACTCCATCACCGCCAGATAAGCGCGGAGACGGCGCCAATCCGTCTCGCCGCGGGCCTCCTCCAGCAGACGGGCGAAGCTGCGCTGATCGGTGAGGCGGTGCATCAGCTCCATATTGTGGCCCACGCAGCGGAGCGTCAGGGCGCGGAGGGCCTCGTCGTCGGTCATAAGGGCGGTGTGCTTCTCCGGCAGCGGGGGCGTATCGCCGCCGGACATGGTGACATCCACGCCGCAGCTGACCATGAACTGCTCAAAGTCCTCCAGCCGGGCGTAGACCCGGGTATAGCGCTTCTGCTTCTCGCCGTCCACGTCATCCAGCTTATCCAGGATCACCTGAAAGGCCTGAGCCAGGGTGGAGATACGTGTGATCTCCCGGCCCTGCGCATCGTGGAGCTGCTTGACGCGGAAGTCGGCGTAGATCAGCAGCAGCGCCTCCACGGAGAGGTAGTCGGGCTCCAGGTCCCAGACGGAGTGGTTGGCGGCCACGTGGCCGATATCGGTCATCCGGCGGCGGCGGAACCACTGGTCGGTGTAGAAATAGTGCAGGTAGGGCACGCGCTCGCCGGGGCGGCAGCCGAACTTGCCCAGATCGTGGCCGGCGGCGGCGCCGGAGACCAGGGCCACGTCCACGGCCACGCCGCTTTTCCGCAGGGCGCGGGCGGCGGTGACGGCGAGGTGATGGACACCGGCGATATGCTCAAGGGTGCGGTAGGGCGTGACCTCCAGGCCCAAACGCATCAGCTCATAGACGAACTCCCGCCTCCACAGGCGCAGGAAACGCTGATAGGACGGGGCACAGGGACTGCCGGCCAGCTCATCATCGGTCAGGAAATCGAAGGTCCAGGCCGGGTCGTGGGGCAGCAGCTCCGCCTCGGCGGCAAACAGCACCTGCAGCACCGACAGCAGGAACACCGCACCGGGGGCGAAGGGCTCCGCATCGGTCTTTTCCGGGTAGAGCAGGCGGCGGGCATAGTCGTAGGCATAGGCCAGCCAGCCCTCGGACGGTTCGCCGGGGCACAGCACCTCCAGCTCCGGGCGGCAGAGGGCCAGCACGTCGGCGCAGCGGAGGCGCGCGCCGCTGAACAGCACGGCAAAGCGCTGCATATAGCCCTCGCTCTCGATGGTGCGGAGCAGGGCGTTCCCGGGGGCAAAATAGTCCGCGGCGGGACGGTCGGAAAGGCGGCGGCGCAGGGCCAGATCCATCTGGCGGATACGTTTTTTGTTCATGGCAAAACCTCCTGCCGGTGGTATCGTACGCAGGCCGTGTCCGCCGAAAGGCGCCCGTACACCGGTAAGATGTCCGGGATGGACACGGCACACCATAATAATAGGACACTCCCCCGCACGCTGTCAATATTCCGCGGGGCGTTTTGCCACCGTTTTGATACGGAACCTTAGTAAGGTCTTAAGCGTGTGTTCACGATTTATTCACATTTTGAGGGCCAGGCGCATGATATGATATTGTCGGGGACAGCGGCGGAACGGAATGACAATTTCTGCCGTCTAAGTAAATAGGCAAATCATCCCGCGGGCGCGCGGGAAGGAAAAAGGAGAACACGACATGAAAAAAGCGGCTTTTGTACTGGCGCTGGTGATGCTGCTGGGCTGTGTGTCCGGCTGCGGCGCAGCGGAGGGCGAGGCCTCCGTGCAGTCGGTGTCTATGATCTGCGGGCTGGGGTCCGTAGGTCTGGCGGACCGGTTCGCGGGCATCGTCAGCCCGCTGGGCGAGACGACCATCAAGAAAAACGACGCCATGACCATCGACACCATCAAGGTGAAGGTGGGCGACAGCGTGAAAAAGGGCGACGTGCTGCTGACCTATGACCTCAGCCAGATCCGCACCGACCTGGAGATGGCCCAGCTGGAGCTGGAGCAGCTGAACGCCACGCTGGAGGACCAGCAGGCGGAGCTGGAGCGTATACAGAAGCTGATGGACAGCACCTATGACGACGCCACCAAGCGGCAGTACGCCCTGGATCTGCGGGAGCAGAACGTGAAGGTGCTGGAGACGAAGGCCAACATCGCCACCAAGAAAAAGGACATTGAGAAGCTGAAGGCCAACACCGCCGACAGCACCGTCAAGTCCCCGGTGGACGGCGAGGTGCAGTCCCTGAACCCGGACGGCGGCACGGACAACTCCGGCAATGCCCTGCCGTTCATGACCATCGTGGAGACGGGCGGCTTCCGCATCAAGGGCTATGTGAATGAGAACAACGCCGGCGTGCTGACCGAGGGCACGGCGGTGGTCATCCGTTCCCGGGTCAGCGACCAGACGTGGAAGGGCAGCATCAGCTCCATCGACTGGAACAACGCCCAGCAGAGCCGCAGCGACTACGGCGACAGCGACACGGCCATGTCCAGCAAGTACCCCTTCTATGTGACGCTGGAGGGCGACGGCGAGGGCCTGCTGATGGGCCAGCACGTGTACATAGAGCCGGACTACGGTCAGGAGGACACCCAGGACGAGAGCCTGATCAACCTGCCCAGCTACTTCATCAACGACGCCGAGGGCAAGCCCTGGGTGTGGGCTCAGAACAGCAATGGCAAGCTGGAGAAGCGGAGCGTCACCCTGGGCGAGTACAACACGGAGACGGACACCTATCCTGTGACGGACGGCCTGACGGCGGAGGACTACATCGCCTTCCCGGACGAGAGCCTGAAGGCAGGCATGACGTGCATCACCTATGACGAGGGCACCTTTGACCCCGGCGCCAGCGGCGGCAAGGTCTATCCCGAGGGCGGCGACGGCGACAAGATCGACGAGAACGTGCCGATGGACGGCATGGACGGCGGCGATATGCCCGCTGAGAACGACACCGTCACGGACGACGGCGGCTCTGTCACCAACAGCACCGTGACTGTGCTGCCCGGCGGCATGGCGGAGGCCACTGCGCCGGTGATCACACCGCCGATGGAGGGCTGAGCATGATTTTGGAAATGCGCGATATATGCAAGGACTATCCCATGGGGAAGTCCGTGGCACATATCCTGAAAAACGTGAACCTTGACGTGGAGGAGGGGGAATACCTGGCTATCATGGGGCCCTCCGGCAGCGGCAAGACCACGCTGATGAACCTGATCGGGTGTCTGGACGTGCCCACCAGCGGCAGCTATCTGCTGGGCGGACGGGACGTGACCACCTGCAACAACAAGCAGCTGGCGGAGGTGCGGAACAAGGAGCTGGGCTTCGTGTTCCAGAGCTTCAACCTTCTGCCCAAGCTGACGGCGGTGGAGAACGTGGCGCTGCCCCTGCTGTACGGCGGGGTGAAGAAGGCGGAACGGCTGGAACGGGCCCGGGCCGCGCTGGAGACGGTGGGGCTTTCCGACCGGGTGGATCACCGGCCGGACCAGCTGTCCGGCGGACAGTGCCAGCGGGTGGCCATCGCACGGGCCATTGTGGGCAAGCCGAAGCTGCTGCTGGCCGACGAGCCAACAGGCGCGCTGGACAGTGCCAGCGGCGCGGCGGTGATGGAGCTGTTTCAGCAGCTGCATGACAGCGGCTCCACCATTATTATGATCACCCATGACCGCTCCATCGCCAACCACGCCGCCAAGGTTATGACCATTCGGGACGGCGTACTGTCGGGAGGTGACGACTATGAGTGAGAAGCTGACGCTGCGGGAAAAGCTGCACATAGGTGAAAAGCGCACCGACGGCGAGAAGCCGCGCATGAGCAAAAAGCTGAAAAAGGCCATTATCGCCGCCGCCTGCGTGGTGGGCGTGTGCGGCGCGGTGTGGGGCGGACTGACCATCGCCCGGAACGCCCAGCGGGGCGACGTGAACGTATACGCCGTCAACGAGTGCGCCATGACCGACTACTGGGGGGACACCTCCAACACCAGCGGCATGGTGACCACGGACAAATTGCAGAAGATCTACATCTCCCAGAGCCAGACGGTGAAGAAGGTGTGGGTCAAAGAGGGCGACACCGTAAAGAAGGGCACGGCGCTGGTGAGCTATGACTCCACGCTGACACAGGCCACGGTGGAGCGCACCAAGATCGACTATGACCGGCAGGCGGAGAACCTGGAGGTCATGAAAAACGAGCTGGAGCTGCTGAAGAAGGCGAAGAACAAGGAGACGCTGCAAAAAGAGTGCGACGACCTGGAAGCCAAGCTCAAAAACCTCAAGGCCGCATACGACAAGGACGAAAAGCATCCCTATAACGCAGATGCACCGGTGACAGAGGGGAAAATCACGCAGGCAGAACCGACCACCATCACCGTTAAGGGCGCAGACGGCAAGGAGCAGACCGCAACGGTATACTATTACAGCTGGCTGTCCCCCTCCACCATCGATGAAGCCAAGCTGGGAGAAATACTCAGTAATCTGGGTGTTACCCCCGCCGGAGACGTACTGACCGCCGTGGACACCTATGTGGTGCTGGTACAGCGTCACGGAGACAAGGTCGGCGGCTATGTGGAATCCACCTGGGGCATGGTGATCATGGACCGCTACACGGCAGGCAACAACGAAGTGAATCCGCCCACACAGGCAAGCAAAAGCGTTTCCTTCCGACTGCTCAACAACCTGCCCGATTTTGTGGACACCGAGCGGAAGTACGACAGCAAAGAGATTCAGGATACCGAGCGGAAGATTGCCCAAATTCAGGAGCTGCTGGATGCCTCCATGACCCAGCTGGATCTGAACAAGGCCATTCTGGAGAAGGCTCAGGCGGTAAAGGAGCAGGAGGTCAACCTGAAGGTGGCGAAGCTGAAGCTGGACAAGAAGCTGGCGGAGCTGGGCGACGGCAACGTGTACGCGGAGTTCGACGGCACGGTGAAGGCCGTGCGGGACCCGGACGCGGCCTATAACAACAGCGAGGCCGTGGTGGAGCTGTCCGGCGGCGGAGGGTACTACGTCAGCGGGACGCTCAGTGAGATGGATCTGGGCAGCGTGCAGGTGGGCGACAGCGTATCCATCAGCAGCTGGATGACCGGAGCGGCCTGCGAGGGCACCATCGTGTCCATCGACGACTATCCCACCAGCAACGGCAGCAACTGGGGCGACGGCAACAGGAACGTGTCCTACTACCCCTTCAAGGTGTTTGTCACCGAGGACGCGAATTTGCAGCCCAATGACTATGTGGATATACAGTACCAGAAGGTGTCCGCCCAGCAGCAGGCGGGGAGCTCACTGTATTTGCAGAGCATGTTTATCCGGGAGGACAACGGCAAGAGCTATGTGATGGCCCGGGGCGATGACGGCAAACTGGAGCAGCGGTGGGTACAGACCGGCCGGGATCTGTGGGGCAGCTACACCCAGATACGGGGCGGGCTGACCGTGGACGACTACGTGGCGTTCCCCTATGGGCGCGACGTGGTGGAGGGTGCCCACACCCAGGAGGCCACGACCGACCAGCTGTACAACTACGGCATATAAAGGAGGCGGGATAACCATATGTTGGAAAATATAAATCTCGCCTTTCAGGGCGTGTGGAGCCACAAGCTGCGGTCGTTTCTGACCATGCTGGGCATTATTATCGGTATCGCCGCGATCATCACCATCGTGTCCACCATTCAGGGCACCAACGAGCAGATCAAGCAGAACCTGATCGGCGCGGGCAACAACGTGGTGCGGGTGACCATCAAGGCGGCGGACAGCCAAAACTATTTCGACCTGAACTACTCGGCGCTGCCGGAGGGTATCGACCCAGTGACCCGGGAGATGCGGGATGAGATGGAGAAGCTGGGCAGCGTGTCGCTGGTGAGTATGTACTACTCCCGGGATTGGTGCGACAACGTGTACGTGGGCAATACGGCGTTCAGCGGTTCGCTGTACGGCGTGGACGACCACTATCTGACGGCCGTGGACTACGCGGTGAACTACGGACGCTCCTTCACGGCGGCGGACTATGAGAACCGGCGGAATGTGGCGCTGATCGACGCGAAGTCGGCAAAGTCGCTGTTCCAGGGCGAGAACCCCATCGGCGGCACCATCGAGATCAGCGGGATACCGTTCACCGTGGTGGGTGTGGTGTCCTCCCGGTCCAGCAGCGGACCGGTGATCAACAGCTTTAAGGATTATCAGATGTACGCGGGCAGCACGGCGGGGACCATTTTCATCCCGGACGTGTGCTGGTCGGTGCCGTACCGGTATGATGAACCCCAGTACGCGGCGGTGCGGGCCACCAGCACCAACGACATGACCGCCGCCGGCGACAATGTGGCCAAGTACCTGAACGAGAACGCCATCCGGACCACGAAGTACAAGTACGAGTCCAAGGACCTTCTACAGCAGGCCAGCGATCTGCAGAGCCTGTCGGAGAGCACCAACAAGCAGCTGATCTGGATCGCGGCCATCTCGCTGGTGGTGGGCGGCATCGGCGTGATGAACATCATGCTGGTGTCCGTGACAGAGCGCACCCGCGAGATCGGATTGAAGATCGCCATCGGCGCGCAGCAGAGCCGCATCCTCTGGCAGTTCCTGACGGAGGCGGCGGTGCTGACCAGCATGGGCGGCATACTGGGCGTGGCTACGGGCATCGGCCTGGCGGAGATGATGTCCCACATCATGGGAACACCGGTGGCCATCAGCGTACCGGCGTGCATCATCGCCGTGGCCTTCTCCATGATCATCGGTGTGGTGTTCGGCCTGGTGCCGGCCATGAAGGCATCGAAGCTGAACCCCATTGAAGCCCTGCGGAGAGAATGATACGCAGAAAGAAAAGACCGGCGAAAGCCGGTCTTTTTCTCTGTCTGCTCCCGGCGAAGACACAGCGAAAGCAGAAAACAGCCCCCTGCCGGGGGCTGTTTCTTTATTTACTGCGGCAGCTCGCCGGGGGCGACCAGGATGATCTTGTCGGCCCGGTCATAGTCGCTGTACGCCTCCTTGGTGCTGCGCAGCAGCGTACCGTCGCCGGCGTAGACGTTGCGGTAGGTCTGGACGGCGTAGCCGTTGTGGCCGTACTGCTCCACCTCGGTGGTGCCGGGGGCCACGGACTCGGACTCCTGATAGACCGTCTTGCGCTCGGAGTAGGAGAGGAACTGGTTGGTCATCTCCACATAGTTGTCGTCGGTCTTGGTGCCCAGCAGGGTGATGGTCAACTGGTTCGTCTCGTCGTTGTAGCTGGTGGTGATCTTGATGGGGTAGTTGGTGCTGTTGCGGAAAGCAAAGTCCGGGCCGCCCCAGCTGACCGTGGCGTCACAGCCCGTGACGGGCATATAGCCGGGGTCGAACATATGGGCGTAGCGCAGGACGATCTGCAGGTCCGCCATGAGGGCGGAGTAGTACAGCGTGGAGGATACCTGGCAGATACCGCCGCCGATGGAGGTAACGGTCTTGCCGCCGGAGTAGGCGGCGGCGGGCTGGAAGCCCCGGGCCTCGGTGCGCTGGCCCACAGTGGCGTTGTACCAGAACTCCTCGCCGGGGTTATAGATACGGCCGTTGATGGCGGCGGAGGCCAGCTTGATGTTCTGGCGGCGGCCCCAGGGGCCGGCGCAGGTGGTCGTGCAGGTGCCGATCACATCCCGGAACATGGCCTGCTCCAACTCCTCGGTGGCGGCGGGCGGGAACTGCACCTGGGCGTCGGCCAGGAATTCCTCGCCCGGCTGGGCGGCGTCCAGTTGCTTTTGCACCGTCTCCACATCGAACTGTACGCCCACGCGGGACTGGGTGGGCTTGCCGGTGGATTTGTCGCAGATGGCGGCGGCCATGGTGCCGGCGATCTCGTCGTGGAGCGCCTGCACGTCCATGGGCGCGGCGGTGTGGGCCGCGAACACACATTCCACGGACCGGGCTGCCGCGGACAGGTCGCGGCTCTCGAAGCGCTGTGCCAACTCGGCGCGCAGCGCCGCCGCGTCCAGCTTCTCGCCGTCGCGGGGCTTGGTGATGTACAGGCCCTCACCCTCCGCCAGCCGGTAGCCGCCGTCCGTTACGGTGCAGCCCACGGTGTCGGACAGCTGTTCACAGGCGGCGGTAAGCTTCGCCTCGTCCACGTCCAGCTGAGGCGTGACATCCACGGCCCTGAACCAGCTCTCGATAAAGCGCCAGCCGCCGCGGAGGAACGCGGTCACATCGCTGCCCCAGCCCCGGTCCTGCACGTCGCAGCCGGCAGCCTTGGAGACATAGACGGGCAGAACGGTGACGCCCAGGTCGGAAAGGGTGGTGCTGCCGATCTCCTGCCCGTCACGGGTCAGGCGGATGGTCATGCCGTCCAGCAGGGCACTCCCCTGCTCCGTCCAGCGCTGCTCGGCCTCCTGCGCCGACAGGCCGGACATATCCATGCCCAGCACGGAGGTGTTGGGAAACGCCGTGTGGGAATACAGCGCGTTGGCGGCCACACAGCAGCCCGCGTAGGCCAGCACCAGCACCGCCGCGGCGATGCCGATGATCAGTCCGGCTCTTTTGCCGGGGGTCTTGGGAGGCTTTTCTTCCGGGGCCGCGCGCTTGCCGGCCGTCTCCGGCGCGGGATCGGCGGTAACAGAGGACATATTCAACTCGTCGCTCATGGTGTCCCCTCCTTTGTATCATCAGGTTTGGGCAATACCGGCAAAATGCCGTGCCGTTACTGCATTGTATCACGGTTTGTCAAGGAATGGGTTACAAAAGCGTTACGACACATCTTTCTGCGGCTTTGCGCGGGGAATGGTGACGGTGAGGCAGATGGCGTCCTCCGTGTCCCGGCGGGAGACTTTGGCGCCGACGCCGGCGGTCTGCATGAGCCGGACGCCCCGGTCCACGCTGTTGAGGAACAGCCGGACGTCTTTGATGATATACGCGCTGCGGCGGCGGGGCTGCGTCGTCTGGTTTTGCGCGACCAAACGGTCTATGTAACCTTCGGCATCGGCGACGTTCAGCTGGTTTTTGCCGATGTGTTCGACGGCGGCAAGGCGCTGCTCCGGGTCCTCCAGACGCAGGAGGGCACGGGCGTGGCGCTCGGTCAGGCCGTAGTGGTGCAGAGCCTCCGCCACCGGCTCCTCCAACCGCAGCAGACGCAGCTTGTTGGCCACGGCGGACTGGCTGCGGCCCAGCTTTTCCGCCGCCTGCTGCTGGCTGAGCCCGTAGCGGCGGAGCAGGCGGGCGATGGCGGCCGCCTCCTCCATATAGTCCAGGTCGCGGCGCTGGAGATTCTCGATCAGGGCCAGCAGGGCGGCGTCCTCCTCATCCACCCGGGCCAGCAGACAGGGCACCTGCCGCAGCCCGGCGATCCGCGCCGCCCGCCAGCGGCGCTCGCCGGCCACCAGCTCGTAGACTGCGCCCTGCTGCCGGACGGTGATGGGCTGCAGAATGCCGTAGGCGGCGATGCTGGCCGCCAGCTCCTGCAAACTCTCCGAGTCGAACCGGCGGCGGGGCTGCTGGGGGTTGGGACGGATATCGTTGATGGGTATGTATCGCACACGGGCAGAGAGGAAATCGGTCTTCTGGTCTTTTTTCATGGCGGTCGCCTCCTTTTTTCGCCTATTGTACGGCGGGAGGCCTGTCGAAAGCGGGCGAAGACCGTCGGGAAATAAAAAAATGCACCCGCCTCTGTCGGGACGGGTGCGGCGGTCACTGCTTTGTGCGGATATCCTCGCCGAAGAAGGGCAGGATCTGGTAGGCACCCTCGATACGGGAGAGGATGGGCGCGCCGTAGCGATGGCCCAGCTCCTCCGGGGCCAGGTTGGTGCTGATGATGGTGGACCTGCCCGAGAGCATACGGCCGTTGACGATCTGATAGAGGGCGCTCTGGACAAAGGCGGTGGTCATCTCGGTGCCCAGGTCGTCCAGGATCAGCAGGTCGCAGCTCTCGCAGCGGCGGACGGCGGCATCGCTGACCTCGTCGGGGCGGAACTTGGCGTCCTCATAACGGGAGAAAACGCTGATCGCGGTGTCGTAGACCACAGAGAAGCCGGCGTCGCTGACCTCCCGGGCGATGCAGGCGGAGAGGAACGTCTTGCCCAGACCGGTGCCGCCGGAGAGCAGCAGGCTGCCGCTGCCCCGGGAGAACTGGCGGGCAAAGTCCCGACAGACGTCGAAGTTGCGCTCCATGTTGGCCCGGGGCGAAACGCCGTAGCTGTCCCACACGGCGCTGTCGTACAGGTCGAAGCGGAAGGTGTCGAACCGGGCCTCGCCCAGCGGCAGGAGCCGGGAGAGCTCCGCCAGCTGCTCGCGGGCGTAGTACTGCTTCAGGCAGGCGCAGACGCCGGACCGGGTGTAGCCGGTGTCGCCGCAGAGGGGACAGGCGGGCTTGTCCTCCAGGTAGTCGGCGGGATAGCCCATGTCCTCCAACAGGGCGGCGCGCTCGCGCTGCAGGGAGAGATTTTCGTCCCGCAGGACCCGCAGGGCGGGCAGCGGGTCCTCGCCCTTTTTGGCGGCGGCGGCCACGATGCGGCTCATGGTGGTGCGGAGGGTTCGGTCGATGTCCCGCAGGCGGGGCTGGCGGGCAAAGACCTCCCGGCGGCGCTGGTCCAGCTCGGCCTCCCGGCGCTGGCGGGCCTGGTCGAAGCGGGCAATGGCCCGCTGCATGATGATACCGTCGTATGACATACTCTCACCTCTTGATATAGCGGCGCATCCAGGCGTCCTTGTCCCCGGCGGGGGCGGCGGACTTACCGGCGGCAGCGGGCCGCTGGGCGGCGGCCTCGCCCTGCTCCACCTGGTTGGGCGTGTGCCAGCCGGCGTCGTGCCAGCGGCGCAGGATGCCGTTAAGATAGCGCCAGTTCAGGTCCTTCTTGTAGAACACCGTGCGCTCATAGGCCAGAGCCACCGTCTCCGGCGGGAAGCCCATGTCCATCCACTGGTCGATGTAGCGGCGTTCGGCCTCCACCGGCGGCCTGTTAAGAATTCGTAAATTCGACAAATAGGAAGTATACTTCCTGTTGCGCTCTGCCCATTTTTTCAGGTATACCGCGGCAGAATTCTGGTCAAATATGCCAAGCTGTGCCCAGCGATAGCCCTCTTTTTCCACCTGGCGCATGGTTGGTCGTCTGCCCTCGCCCCACTGGCTGCGGGCCCGTTCGACACAGTGGCACACCAGGAGATAGATCACGTCGGCGGGCATACCCAAATCGTCGTAAAGGCCGGCCAATATCTGCAAGTCGGCGGTGCGGAGCTTCTTGCCCAGCTGCTGCTCCGTCTGGGGCACCAGCAGGCGGAAGCCCTCGTTGTCCGTCAGCAGTCCGGCGATGTCCTGAGCGGTGTAGACCGGGCGTTCGTCCGCCGGATCGGGCGGTGCCTGGCGGGCCGGTCGAGGCAGCAGGTCCAGGTCCTGAAGGACCTTCTCCGCCGCGTCGATCCGCAGGCGGCTGATGGGCAGGACCTTTTCCAGCTCCTCCGGCGTGACGCCCCGGCCGAAGCGGCGCAGGGCCAGATACAGCAGGGCGGCGTCGCCCTGACCGCTTTGCAGCAGCTTGTCGGCCGCATCGGCGGGCAGCGTCAGCTGCTCCTGCCTGTTCCGAAGTATATAGCCGTCCATGGCGATGACCTCCCCTCTCATTCGTGCTCTCCATTCTACACGAAAAAGGGGTCGGCGTAAAGCGGGGCGGGACAACTTTTTACAAATTTCCGCTTTTCGCCAAAATAGACTTTTCTCCGGCGGGTTTTGTGGTATAATGCTATTTGTATAAGTATATATACCCAACGAAATGAATTAAGGAGGGTTTTGGCATGGCGAACCGGGTAACGATGTCTATCTGCGGCACGGAGTACATCCTCGTAGCGGAGGAGGACGCCGCCTACATGGAGAAGATCGGCGGTATGGTGGATGCGGAGATGCAGAAGCTGATGGACAGCGCCCACATGAGCCGTGACGCGGCGGCGGTGCTGGCGGCGGTCAATCTGGCAGACCAGCTCACCAAGGCGCAGGAGGGCGCGGAAAATCTGCGCCGGCAGGTAAAGACCTATCTGGACGAGGCCAGCCGCGCCAAGAACGAGGCGGCGGAGCTGCGCCGGAAGCTGCAGAACGCCCAGAACCAGAATAACCGCCGGTGATGATGGAGCTTTTGGCCCCCGCGGGGGGATATGAGGCACTGACCGCCGCGGTGCAGAACGGCGCGGACGCGGTGTATATGGGCTTCGGTGCGTTCAACGCGCGGCGGAGCGCGAAAAACTTTACCGACGAGGAATTCGCGTCGGCGGTGCGGTATTGCCATCTGCGGGGCGTGCGGGTCTTTTTGACCCTGAACACCCTGCTGACCGACCGGGAGCTGCCCGGGGCGGCCGCGGCGCTGCGGAAGGCCAGCGCCATGGGCGTGGACGCGGTGCTGGTGCAGGACTGGGGCCTGCTGACCCTGGCAAAGGAGATCGTGCCGGACCTGCCTCTTCACGCCAGCACGCAGATGAGCCTGTTCACGCTGGGCGGCGCCAATGCGGCCGCGGCGTTGGGCATGGAGCGCGTGGTGCTGGCCCGGGAACTGGACCGGGACGAGGTACGGGAGATCTGCGCCGGCTGCGGCGCAGAGATCGAGGTGTTCGGCCACGGGGCGCTGTGTATGTGCTACTCCGGCCAGTGCGAGATGAGCGCCGTGCTGGGACAGCGCAGCGGCAACCGGGGCGCCTGCGCCCAGCCCTGCCGTCTGCCCTACGGCGTGAACGGCCCCTGCCGGGACGCGCATCCCCTGAGCCTGAAGGACGCCAACCTGTCCGCCTATCTGCGGGATATGGCGTCTATGGGCGTGGCCTGCCTGAAGCTGGAGGGACGGCTGAAGCGGCCGGAATACGTGGCCGTGGTAACGGGCATCTACCGCCGCCTGCTGGACGAAAGGCGGCTGCCCACGGCGGAGGAGTCCCGGGCGCTGGAGCAAGCCTTCTCCCGCAGCGGCTTCACCGACGGCTACTGGCTTGGTAAAAAGGGCAAGGCCATGTTCGGCACCCGGCCGGAGAACGTACCGGAGCCAAAGGCGCTGTTCGCCGCGGCCCGTGAGACCTATGAAAACGGAAAAGAGAACCGGAGGATACCGGTGAACCTGCATCTGACAGTGCGCCGGGGCGAACCGGTGCGGCTGAGCGGCGCGTGCGCCGTCCGGAACGGCGTGGCCATGGGCATGGCTACGGGCAACGTGCCGGAGGAGGCGCGAAACCGCGCCGTGACGGAGGAGGAACTGCGGCAGCGGCTGACCAAGACCGGCGGCACGGTGTTCGCGGCGGATCAGATCGAAATAGAGCTGGACGAGGGGCTGATGGTGTCCGCCAGCGCGGTGAACGCGCTGCGGCGGGAGCTGCTGGACGAGCTGGCGGATCGGCGGATGGACACTCCAAAGCGCCGTGAACTGCCCGCCTCTCCCCTGCCGGAGGCCCCGGCGGGCGCGGCGGAGCTGGACTTTACCGTGTCCATCAGCAGGCCCGATCAGCTGACGGCCGAGCTGTTGGCGGAACGGCCCGCCATCGTGTATATTCCGGCGGAGCTGCTGGATAAGATGGACCTGACGCCCTATACCGGGCAGGCGGAGTTCTGCGCGGTGCTGCCCCGGATATTCCGCACGGCGGACGAACCGGTGTTCCGGGATATTCTGCAGCGGCACCCGGAGGTCGCCTCCGCGGCCATCGGCAACCTGGGCCATCTGGCCATCGTGAAGGGACTGGGCAAAACGCTCCGCGGCGACTTCGGCCTGAACGTGTACAACAGCCGGGCGGTGCGCTTCTGGCAGGAGCAGGGGCTGTCGTCCGTGACGGCCAGCTTTGAGCTGCGGTGGCAGCAGGTGCGGGACCTGGGAAAATATGCGGACTGTGAGGCCCTTGTCTATGGCCGCCTGCCGCTGATGATCACCGAAAACTGCGTGACGAAGAACAGCGTGGGCTGCGCCCATGGGGCGGGCAGCGTGCTGACCGACCGGCGGGGCGAGCAGTTCCCGGTGCTGTGCGCCTACGGGTGCCGGTGCGAGATCGAGAACGGAAAGACGCTGGTGCTGGCGGACAAGCCGGAGGTGTTCCGGTGCGGCCTGCGGTACGGACGCCTGCGGTTTACCACAGAGACGGCGGCGGAGTGCGCGGCGCTTCTCCGCGCCCACAGGGCCGGGACCGTCACCGCCGACGACAACAGCACACGCGGGCTGTTCTACCGGGGCGTAGAGTAAAACAAATGGTATAACACTCGTTATAATTTACAAACCGTATTCAATTTCAGGAGAAAAAGGTGTTACTATGGAGCTGAAGATCAAGGCCCTGTCCCCCAAGATCGGGACGGAGATACCCCTTCCCCGCTTTGCCACCGCCGGTGCGGCCTGCATGGACCTGTGCGCCTGCATCGACGAGGCGGTGACGCTGGCAGCCGGGGAACGGCGGCTGGTGCCCACCGGCATCGCCATCGCCCTGCCGTCGGCGGACTACGCGGCGCTGGTGTTCGCCCGCAGCGGGCTGGGCATCAGGAAGGGCGTGTGCCTTTCCAACGGCGTGGGCGTCATCGACAGCGACTACCGGGGCGAGATCGGCGTGGGGCTGGTAAACCTGGGAAGCGAACCGTACACGGTGCAGCCCGGGGACCGGATCGCCCAGCTGATGGTGGTGCCGGTGGTGCAGCCCACGGTGACGGTGGCGGAGGACCTGGACGAGACGGACCGGGGCGCCGGCGGCTTCGGCTCCACAGGCAGGTGACGTATATGGCAAAGATCGTGCTGGCCTCCGGGTCCCCCCGGCGGCAGGAGCTTTTGCGTCGGATGGGCATCACCGACTTTACCGTCCGGGTGCCGGAGGTGGAGGAATACTTCCCCGCTGGGCTGACGCCGGAGGAGACGGTGTGCTACATCTCCCGGGAGAAATCCCAGGCGGTGGCGTCCGACGCGGACGAGATCGTCATCACGGCGGATACGATGGTGTTTCTGGACGACAAGAAGCTGGGCAAGCCCGCCGACGAGGCGGAGGCCCTGCAAATGCTGACGGCCCTGCAGGGCCGGCGCCACACCGTCTGTACCGGTGTGACGGTGCGGCAGGGAGAGAAAGCCCTGACCCGCGCCCAGCACACGGACGTGTATTTCCGTCCGGCCACACAGCGGGAGCTGAAGGCCTACATCGCCGGGGGCGAGCCCATGGACAAGGCCGGGGCCTACGGCGTACAGGGACAGGGCGCGCTGCTGGTGGAGCGCATCGACGGCGACTTTTTTAACGTGATGGGGCTGCCGGTGGTGCTGCTGGCGGAGATGCTGGGCGAATTCGGGATACAGCTGCTGGGATAATGCCCCTTTCGCTCCCTCTGAGAGGGTGCGCTGCCGCCTCCCCTGCCGGGGGAGACTTCAGAGAGGAACAAACGACACATGAAGCGATTTTTTACGAAAACGGGAATATGGCTGCTGGCCGCGGCGGCCACCATCGCGGTGGTGCTGTGCGTGGTGTCGGCCCTGAGCTCCGGAACGGGGCTGCTGCACAACGCCCTGGGCGTGATCGCCTCGCCCTTCCGGGCGGCGGGTTCCGCCGTGGCGGGCTGGGTCGGCGGCATTAGCCAGCGGTTTGAGGACGTGGAGACCCTGCAGCAGGAGAACGACGAGCTGCGGCAGCAGATCGCGGAGCTGGAGGAGCAGCTGCGGCAGATGGAGCCGGCGGCGACCGAGAATAAAGAGCTGCGCCAGCTGCTGGGCCTGCGGCAGCAGCGCAGCGACCTGGTGTTCGAGGCGGCCCGCGTCACCCAGCGCGACGTATCCAACTGGGCCAGCACGCTGGTGCTGGACCGAGGCAGTCAGCACGGTGTGGCCATAGGCGACTGCGCGGTGGACAGCGCCGGGAACCTGGTGGGTGTGGTCACAGACGTGGGCCTGAACTGGTGCCGGCTGTCCACGGTGCTGGACACGGACTCCCAGTTCGGCGCGCGGGTATTCCGCACCGGCGAGACGGCGGTGGCCGGCGGCGACCTGGCGCTGATGGCCGAAGGCCGGCTGCGGCTGCAATACCTCAGCGACAGCGCGAACCTGATCAAGGGTGATGTGATCGTCACGTCCGGACTGGGCGGCTACTATCCCGCCGGGCTGGTCATCGGCACGGTGGAGTCCGTGCAGACGGATGACGGCGGGCTGGCGCGGTACGCGGTGCTCTCGCCCAAGTGCGATGTGGCGGCGATACAGGAGATGTTTATCATCACGGATTTTGACGTGATCCAATGACGGAGGACGGCTATGACACGGCGGGCGATACTGCTGAAGTGGATATTGTACTGTCTGTGCGCGCTGGCGCTGGCACTGCTGCAGGGGCTGGTGCTGGTATACGTGCGGGTATGGGGCGTGCACCCGTTCCTGCTGCCGGCCATCGCGGTGATACCGGCCACGCTGGAGCGCAACGAGCAGGCGCTGCTGTACGCGGTATTTTTCGGGCTGGCGTGCGACCTTCTCTCGCCGGTGGCGGGCCTGCCGTGCTTTTACGCGCTGGCGTTCCTGCTTGGCGCGGCGGCAGCGTGGCTGCTGAGCGGGCAGGTCATCATGGCGGGCGTGGTGTGCTCGCTGGTGGTGACAGGCGTATGTATGCTGCTCTGCGGACTGCTGCACATGGCGGTGCTGGCGGGACACAGCGGCGCGGGGCTGACCGCGGCGGGCCTGCTGCTGGGCAGGGAGCTGGCGGTATCGCTGCCCTTCGCGGCGGCGGCGCACCCGCTGTTCCGGTGGGCACAGCGGCGGACACTTAGCGAATGACCATAGGAGAACCGAGCTATGATGAAAAATCCTCACCCCTCCCGGCGGCGGGTATATGTGCTGCTGGGGTTTTTCTGTGCGTTTCTGGTGCTGTTTTTTGCGGTGCTGTATGACGCACAGGTGGTACACGGCAGCGAAAATCGGGCCAGATCCATCACCAGCAACACCGCCAGCGAAACGGTGACCGCCTCCCGGGGCATCATCACCGACCGGAATGGCAAGGTGCTGGTGAGCAACCGGCTGGCCTATACGCTGGTGGTAGACAAGAGCAACTTCGGCAAGGACGAGACCGCGCTGAACGACGCCATCTGGCAGCTGATACAGCTGTGTCAGGAGCAGGGCGTCACATGGAACGACACCCTGCCCATGACCACAGGGTCCTCTCCCCAGCTGACCAGCAAAAGCCTGACCAAGAGCTTCCGGGAGTATCTGGACGGCAACAAGCTGCCTACGGACGGCGGCAGCGCGGAAGTGCTGGCCGCCATGCGGAAGCTCTACAAGGTCGACGACAGCTATACCGACGCGCAGGCGCGCCTGATCGTGGGCGTGCGGTATGAACTGGACGGGCGCAGCAGCTACACCTTTGCCGAGGATGTATCCACGGAGTTGCTGGGCCGCATCACCGACGGAAAGTACCGGGGCGTGACCATCAAGACAGCGGCGGCGCGGGTGTACAACACCAAGCTGGCGGCGCACATTCTGGGCACCGTGGGCGCCATATGGCAGGAGGAGTGGCGCAGCGACGAGAGCACCGGCTATGTGGGCTACGCCGACAAGGGCTACAATATGAATGACCTGGTGGGCAAGGACGGCGTGGAGAAGGCCTTTGAGGAATATCTCCACGGCAATGACGGCAAGCGGCTCATCACCACCGACGAGAACGGCAAGATCACCGGCGAGCTGTACACCCGGGAGCCCCAGCCCGGCGGCACCGTGGCGCTGACCATCGACATCGACCTGCAGCAGGTGGTGGAGGACACGCTGGCCAGTACCATTCAGGGCATGATCGACAAGGACAGCAACGAGCGCGGCGGCGCGGCGGCGGTCATTCAGGTCGGCACCGGCGAGGTACTGGCCATGGCCAGCTACCCCACCTACGATCTGGAGACGTTCAACCAGGACTATGATGAGCTGGTGAAGGACGAACGCCTGCCCATGTTTAACCGGGCCACCCAGGGCGTGTACGCCCCCGGCTCCACCTTCAAGCTGTGCACGTCCGTGGCGGCGCTGGAGGAGGGCATCATCACCCCCAGCACGATCATTGAGGACAAGGGTATCTACACCTACTATGTGGACCCGCAGCCCATGTGCTGGATCTGGCGGCAGGCCCACACCACCCACGGGCGCATCAACGTCAGTCAGGCCATCGTGGACTCCTGCAACTACTTCTACTACGAGGTGGGCCGGCTGACAGGCATCAAGAAGCTGGACGAGTACGCCACAGCCTTCGGCCTGGGGCAGTCCACGGGCATTGAGATCGGTGATGTCAGCGGCGTGCTGGCCTCCCCGGAGTGGGCGGAGGCCCACGACCGGGAGTGGACCGACGGCCAGACCATCACGGCGGCCATCGGCCAGTCCTACAACCTGTTCACCCCCCTGCAGCTGGCCAACTATGTGGCTACGCTGGTATCCGGCGGCGAACACTATGAGGCACATCTTCTTAAAAACGTAAAATCTTATGATAATTCACGAGTTGTCGGCGTATATGGCAAGGGGCCGCTGAACGACCTGAACATCTCGGACAGCACCATGGCGGCGGTGACCAAGGGTATGCACGATCTGACCTACGACTCCCTGCGGAGCGCCTTTTCCCGCTGTGTGGTGGAGGCCGGCGCCAAGACCGGCTCGGCCCAGGTGGGTACGGATATCGCCAACGGCACCTTTGTGGCCTACGCCCCCTATGACGATCCGGAGATCGCCATCGCCATCGTGGTGGAGAAGGGCGGCAGCGGCAGTCTGCTGGCCAATGCGGCCGTGGACATCATCAACGCCTGGTTCACCCGGGATGGCACCGGCGCCACCGCCGCCGGCGAGGACGCGCTGATGCGGTAAATCTGTTATAGAGACAAGAGGCACACATGGGACCCTATTTCAATTCGAGAGACAAACATTATAAAGACCCCTTCGGCGCCGTCCCCTGCGGCGCCGAAGTGCGCTTTGCGCTGGCGGACGACACCTACTACGGCTGCGAGCTGCTGGTGCTCCGGGAGTTCGCAGGCACGGAGGACACGTGCGCCCTGCCGCCGGCGGAGGGCGGCTTCGCCGGCACATACACCGCACCGGCTGGCGGTGAGCTGTGCTGGTACTGCTTCCGCCTGACGGACGTGGACGGGCGCTGCGTGTGGTACGGCAAAAATGGCGTGCAGGACGCGCCGGAGAAGGCGGCACGCTGGCAGCTGACGGTATACGAGCCCTCCCCCGCCCCGGACTGGTTCGGGCACGGCGTGACGTACCAGATCTTCCCGGATCGGTTCCGCCGTGTATCCATGCCGGACGTGAGCCATATGCCCGGGCACCGGTGGCTGCACCGCGGCTGGAACGAGCAGCCGGTGTTCCTTCCGGACGAGCACGGGCAGATCACCAACCGTGACTTCTTTGGCGGCTCGCTGCAGGGCATTACGGAGAAGCTGGACTATCTGGCGGGCCTGGGTGTGACGACACTGTATCTGAACCCCATCTTTGAGGCCGCCAGCAACCACCGCTACGACACCGGCGACTATCGGGCCATCGACCCGCTGCTGGGCACAGAGGCTGACTTCCGCGCCCTGTGCACCGCCGCCCATCAGCGTGGGATGCGTGTGATACTGGACGGCGTGTTCAACCATACCGGCAGCAACAGCCGGTACTTCAACGCCGAGGGCTACTATCCGGAGCCGGGGGCGGCCCAGAGCCAGAATTCAGAGTATTACAACTGGTACAGCTTCCACCCGTGGCCGTCGGACTACGACGCCTGGTGGGGCGTGAAGACCCTGCCCGCCGTCAATGAGGCGCAGCCGGCTTACCGTGACTTCATCTTCGGCGATCAGGACAGCGTGGTCCGGCATTGGCTGCGCTGCGGCGCGGACGGCTGGCGGCTGGATGTGGCCGACGAGCTGCCCGGCGACTTTATCGAGGGCATCCGCTCGGCCATCGACGCGGAAAAGCCCGGGGCTTACCTGCTGGGTGAGGTCTGGGAGGACGGCAGCAACAAGATCGCCTACTCCCAACGGCGCAGATACCTGCTGGGCCGCCAGGTCCACGGCCTGATGAACTACCCCTTCCGCACGGCCCTGCTGAACTGGCTGGCCGGCGGCGACGCCGCGGTCTTCCGCGACAGCATGGAGACAATTCGTGAGAACTACCCGCCCTTCGCCTTCTATGGCGCCATGAACTTCCTGGGCACCCACGACACAGCGCGTATTCTGACGCTGCTGGGCGCGGAGGGCACACCGAAAACCAAGGCGGAGCGTGCGGCGTACCGCCTCTCCCCCACTGAGCTGGCCCGGGGCCTGGCAAAGCTCCGCCTGGCGGGAATGCTGCTCTACAGCTTCCCCGGCTCTCCCACCCTCTTCTACGGCGATGAGGCCGGCGTGCAGGGCTTCGAGGATCCGCTGAACCGGGGCGCCTTCCCCTGGGGCAGCGAGGACGCGGCGCTGACGGACTTCTTCCGCACTCTGGGACAACTGCGGCGAACGCGGGAGAGCCTGCGCTCGGGCGCCCTGCGCTATCTGCTGGCCCGAGGCGGCGCTCTGGTCATCGAGCGTGAGCGCGGAGGCGAGCGCACGGTAACGGCGCTGAACGCCGGGGACGCGCCGGCAGACCTGACGCTGGCCTGGGACGCGCCCACCGTACAGGACGCAGTGACCGGACAGCGATTTCTGGTCATCGACGGGAAAGCACATCTGACATTGCCGCCGCTGGACGGCGTGATACTGATATGAGGAATGGGGCGGCTGTTTCACGTGAAACAGCCGCCCTGTTTTTGTCCCTTTATGTTTCACGTGAAACAAAAGGGCGAAAATTTGCATTTTCCCTCTTGAAACCCTCCATGCAGGTGGTATATACTATCATAATGAACTCAGACAGAAAGAGGAATTTGCTGTGGCGAAAATCATTGCGATCGTAAATCAGAAGGGCGGCGTGGGCAAGACCACCACCTGCGTAAACCTGGCCGCTGCCGTAAAAGCCGCTGGCAAGCGGGTGCTGCTGTGCGATTTTGACCCCCAGGCCAACGCCACCAGCGGCATGGGCGTGGACAAGACCACCAGCAACGGCGTCTATGATGCGCTCATCAACGGCGCAGAGACGGCCCAGCTGATCGTGACCACGCCCTATGGCGACGTGCTGCCAAGCAGCAAGGCGTTGGCCGGCGCCGGCGTGGAGATGATCAACATGGACGACCGGCAGTTCCTGCTGAAGGCCGCGCTGCGGCAGGTGGCGGACAGCTATGATTTCATCTTCATCGACTGTCCGCCCTCGCTGGAGCTGCTGACGCTGAACGCGCTGTGCGCCGCCAACAGTCTGCTGGTGCCGGTGCAGGGCGAGTATTACGCGCTGGAGGGACTCAGCGACCTGATGAACACCGTGCGTATCGTGCGGCGCAGCATGAACCCGGGGCTGGACATCGAGGGCGTGCTGCTGACCATGTTCGATGGCCGCACTAACCTGTCCATTCAGGTGGCCCAGGAGCTGAAGCGGTTTTTTGCCGGGAAGGTGTACAGCACCGTGATCCCGCGGAACGTGCGGCTCAGCGAAGCGCCCAGCCACGGCAAGCCCATCACCGCCTATGACAAGACCTGCCGGGGCGCGGACGCATACACGGCGCTGGCGGCGGAATTTTTGCGGAAGAACAACTGCTGAAAGGAGACGCGGCATGGCGAACACAAAAGGTCTGGGCAAGGGACTAAGCGCACTGCTGGGCGATGACGTCATCGCCGCCAAGGACGAGCGCGCCTCCTCCCTGCTGCTGCCCATCAGCCAGGTGGAGAGCTGCTCCACCCAGCCCAGAAAGAGCTTTGAGCCGGAGGCCCTCAGCGACCTGGCGGACTCCATCCGGATACACGGCATCATCCAGCCGCTGACCGTGCGGAAGCTGCAATCCGGCTACTATCAGGTCATCGCCGGTGAACGGCGGTGGCGGGCGGCGCGGATGGCCGGGCTGACACAGGTGCCCGTGGTGGTCATCGAGGCCGACGACCGCAAGGCCATGGAGCTGGCCATGATCGAAAACCTCCAGCGAGAGGATCTGAACCCCATTGAGGAGGCCGAGGGCTACCGGGTGCTGACGGAGCAGTACGGCATGACCCAGGACGAGTGCGCGCAGCGGGTGGGCAAGTCCCGCCCCACCGTGGCCAACGCCCTGCGCCTGCTGGGGCTGACCGAGCCGGTGCGGGCCATGGTGGAGGACGGACGGCTTTCCGCCGGACACGCCCGCGCCCTGTTGACGCTGGGCAGCAAACAGCAGCAGGCCGCGGCGGAGACGGTGGTCAAGGACGCCCTCTCCGTCCGGCAGACGGAGCTGCTGGTGAAAAAACTCACCGCCGAAAAAAAAGAAAAGCCCCAAAAGGACGCGCTTTCCGTCAATTATGTTGAGGAGGCCGCCCGTGAGCTGGGCGAAAAGCTGGGCCGCCCCTGCCGCATCGTCAACGGCAAAAAGAAGGGGCGCATCGAGCTGGAATACTACGGCACCGAGGACCTGAACGCCCTGCTGGAGGCCCTGGAGAAGCTGGGAAAGCGATAAGCGTTTCACGTGAAACATCATCGAATAGAGGTATAGAATATGCTTGACATCAAGTTTATCCGGGAGAACCCGGACCTGGTAAAGGAGAATATCCGCAAGAAGTTCCAGAACGCCAAGCTGCCCCTGGTGGACGAGGTCGTCGCCCTGGACAGCGAGCGCCGCGAGGCCATCAACGAGGGCGAGGCCCTGAAGGCCGAGCGCAACAAGATCTCCAAGGCCAACGGCCCCCTGTTCGGCAGGCTGAAAAAGTGCGCCGACGAGGCGGAGAAGGCCGCCCTTCAGGCGGAGATCGACGCCAACAACGCCGCCGTCAAGGCCAACGCCGAGCGCATGACCCGTCTGGAGGAGAAGAAGGCCAACGCCGAGGCGGCCATGAACAAGCTGCTGCTGGTCATCCCCCAGATGATCGACGAGTCCGTGCCCATCGGTCCGGACGACAGCTGCAACGTAGAGGTGGAGCGCTTCGGCGAGCCCAAGACCCCGGACTTCCCCATCCCCTACCACACGGAGATCATGGAGCGCTTCGACGGCGTGGATATGGACGCTGCCGCCCGTGTATCCGGCAACGGCTTCTATTACCTGATGGGCGACATCGCGCGGCTGCACTCCGCCGTCACCGCCTATGGCCGTGACTTTATGATCGACAAGGGCTTCACCTACTGCATCCCGCCGTTTATGATCCACGGCAACGTGGTGGAGGGCGTGATGAGCCAGACGGACATGGACGCCATGATGTACAAGATCGAGGGCGAGGACCTGTACCTGATCGGCACCAGCGAGCACTCCATGATCGGCAAGTTCATCGACCAGATCCTGCCGGAGGACAAGCTGCCCCAGACGCTGACCTCCTACTCCCCCTGCTTCCGCAAGGAGAAGGGCGCCCACGGCATCGAGGAGCGCGGTGTGTACCGCATCCACCAGTTTGAAAAGCAGGAGATGATCGTGGTCTGCAAGCCCGAGGACTCCAAGGCCTGGTACGAGAAGATGTGGCGCTGGTCCGTGGAGCTGTTCCGCAGCCTGGATATCCCTGTGCGGCAGCTGGAGTGCTGCTCCGGCGACCTGGCTGACCTGAAGTGCAAGTCCTGCGACATCGAGGCCTGGTCCCCCCGGCAGCAAAAGTACTTCGAGGTGTGCTCCTGCTCCAATCTGGGCGACGCCCAGGCCCGCCGCCTGAAGATCCGCGTCCGCGGCGAGGACGGCAAACTGTACCTGCCCCACACCCTGAACAACACCGTGGTGGCCCCGCCCCGTATGCTCATCGCCCTGCTGGAGAACAACCTGCAGGCGGACGGCTCTGTGCTGGTGCCCAAGGCGCTGCAGCCCTACATGGGCGGCAAGGAGCGCCTGGTGCCGCTGCACTGATAGCTTATCGTAATAGTTGTCCGTAATTATACTTTTGGTATAGGAGCTTTTACACATGAAGAAGTTTTTTGCGGAATTCAAGACCTTTGCCATGCGCGGCAACGTCATGGATATGGCCATCGGCGTGATCATCGGTACCGCGTTCGGTAAGATCACCACCTCTCTGGTGAACGATGTGTTCATGCCGCTGATCGGCCTGCTCATCGGCGGCGTGGATCTGGGACAGCTGAATATCGTGCTGAAGCCGGAGGTGCTGGACGAGGCAGGCCAGGTGGTCACCGAGGCCGTTACCCTGGGCATCGGCACGTTTCTGAGCACGGTCATTGACTTTGTTCTGGTGGCCTTCGTCATCTTCCTGATGGTCAAGACCATCAACCAGCTGCACAAGCTGGGCAAAAAGGACGAGGAGCCGCAGGAGGAGGAAGAACCGGCTCCCACCAGCGAGGAGCTGCTGACCGAGATCCGCGACCTGCTGAAGGCACAGCAGAAATGAGGGACCTCCTGACCGCCGGGCTGACGGCGCTGGGGCTGGATACCGCCGCCGCGCCACAGCTGGCGCGCTACGCCGAACTGCTGCTGGAAAAAAACAAGGTCATGAACCTCACGGCCATCACCGCGCCCCGGGACGTTGCCACCCTGCACCTGCTGGACTGCGCGGCGCTGGCGGCGCAGCTGGACCTGTCCGGCAAGCGCGTCATCGACGTAGGCACCGGCGCAGGCTTTCCCGGCATGGTGCTGGCGATCTTGACGCCGGACGCCCGCTTCACGCTGCTGGACAGTCTGGGCAAGCGGGTGGACTTCCTGAAGGAGGTCCAGACGGACCTGGGCCTGAAAAATGTGACCTGCGTTCACGCCCGGGCGGAGGAATTCGCCGCGCAGCACCGGGAGCAGTTCGATCTGGCGGCCTCCCGTGCCGTGGCTCAGCTGAACGTACTGTGCGAGCTGACGCTGCCGCTGGTAAAGGTAGGCGGACAGTTCGCCGCCATGAAATCCGTCTCCACCGACGAGGAGATACGTCAGGCCCACAGCGCCATCGCCCAGCTGGGCGGATGCCTGACCGGCGTCACGGACTACACCGTGCCGGAGACGGACGTGGTGCACCGCATCGTATCCATCGAAAAAACACAGCACACACCGAAGCAATTTCCCCGGGCCTTTGCCCGGATCAAAAAAGCGCCGCTGGTATAGGCGGCCCGTGAAAGGAGGAAGTCCATGGGCAAGATCATCGCCGTGGCGTCCGGCAAGGGCGGCACCGGCAAGACCACCTTCACCGCCAACGTGGCGCTGTCACTGGCCCACATGGGGCAGCGGGTGCTGTGCCTGGACTGTGACATCACCCTGCGGAACCTGGATCTGGCGCTGGGGCTCAGCGACCGGGCGCTGATGGACTTCTCCGACGTGCTGGAGGGCCGCTGCACCCTGCATGAGGCGGCGGTGCCCCATGAGCGATACCCCTCCCTCTCCCTGCTGACCGCACCCATGGCCGACCGCCCGCTGTCCCTGTCGGTGCCGAAGCTGCAGGCGCTGGCGCGTGAGATACGGGAAAGCTACGACTGGTGCCTGATCGACGCGCCCGCCGGACTGGGCCAGGGCTTCCAGATGGCAGCGTGCATGGCCGACCAGGTGATCGTCATCACCACCACGGACGTGTCCGCCATGCGGGACGCCCAGCGCACCGCCGCAGAGCTGTCCGCCTTTCCCAGCGGGACGGTGCATCTGGTGGTGGGGCGCGTGTCCAAAAAGGTGCTGCGTCAGCTGCACACCACCATCGACGACGCCATCGACGCGGCGGGCCTGCCGCTGCTGGGCGTGATACCGGAGGACCCGGACGTCCCCTACTGCCTGAACCGCGGACTGGTGCTGCGGGAGCAGAACTACTACGCCGCCCGGGCCTATGAAAACATTGCGAAACGCATCATGGGGCAGAAAACCCCGCTGATGAAGATATAAGGAAAGGAGCCCTCCATGAATATTGCATTGATGGCACACGACAACCGGAAAGAGCTGATGGTCCAGTTCTGCACCGCCTACTGCGGCATCCTGGCCAAGCACACCCTCTGCGCCACCGCCCGCACCGGCCAGCAGATCGCCGACGCTACCGGGCTGACCATACACCGCTTCCTGTCCTTCGCCCACGGCGGCGGACAGCAGATCGCCGCCCGCATCGCCTATAATGAGATCGATATGGTGCTGTGCTTCGGTGACCCCAACCAGAAAACGCCGGACGCGGACATCACGTATATTTCCCGCCTGTGCGACCAGAACAACGTGCCCTTTGCCAGCAACCTGGCCACCGCCGAGATGCTGGTGCTGGGTCTGGACCGGGGCGACCTGGACTGGCGTGACATCGTCAATCCAAAGAACAAGCCCTTTACGGCTTGACAACCATCGGCAAATCGCATACAATAAGGGATAACCGTGCAGACCTCGCAGGAGTAGCCTGTACACCGCCGCTGCAAGAGAGGTGCGCCATCGGCTGAAAGCGCACCGCGGCAAGGCACAGGTGAAGACAGCGAGTTAGCGGGGATGGAAACATCCACGGCGCGCTCCCCGTAACAGGAGCAAAAAGGGCCGCAAGGCCGAATTTGGGTGGCACCACGAAGTGTTTTACGCTCTCGTCCCAATGCAGGGACGGGAGCGTTTTTTCGTCCGCGCCGCCGACACAAACACAAAGGAGAACGCTATGCAGGCTGTTTTGGACTTCATCAACAACCACGTGCGGGACATCTTCATCCCGCTGACGGCGCTGGCGCTGCTGCGGGTCGGTATGTGCCTGGCGCAGCTGAAGCGAATGACGCACCTTCGGGAGAAAAAGGGCGCCTACCACGCCGTCCGGGGCCACTATGAGGAGCTGGGCGTCTGGTTCGGCGCGCTGGCGGGCCTGCTGCTGCCTGTCATTGTACCGGGTCTGTGGTATGCGGGCCTGGCGCTGGCCATAGTCGGCGGTGTCATCGGCCAGCGCATCGGCGTGAAGAAGGGCCGGGCCCTGGATGATATCTACCGCGAGGTCGCCTGGGAGCTGAAGCACGAGGCGGAGGCCGAGGCCGCCCGCGAGGCCGCCGCCCACACGCTAACGCCCGGTGCGGAGGAGCTGCCGGAGACAGGCGAGCAAAACGAAACCACCGAAGATAAAGGAGAGACGGAAAATGGCTGAGATGACCCCCCGGACCCTGTCCGGCTTTATGGAGCTGCTGCCCAAGCCGCAGCAGCAGATGGAGCGCATGATGGACATCCTGCGCCGCACCTATTCCCTGTACGGCTTCACCCCGCTGGACACCCCGGTGATCGAGGCGGCGGAGGTGCTGCTGGCCAAGGGCGGCGGCGAAACGGAGAAGCAGATCTACCGCTTCAACAAGGGCGACGCCGACCTGGCCCTGCGGTTTGACCTGACGGTGCCGCTGGCCAAGTATGTGGCCCTGCACTACAACGACCTGTCCTTCCCCTTCCGCCGCTACCAGATCGGCAAGGTCTACCGGGGCGAGCGCGCCCAGCGCGGCCGCTTCCGTGAGTTCTATCAGGCGGATATCGACGTGATCGGCGACGGCAAGCTGGACATCACCAACGAGGCCGAGATGCCCGCCATCATCTACCGTGCGTTCAGTGAGCTGGGGCTCAGGCGCTTCTGCATCCGGGTGAACAACCGCAAGATCCTCAACGGCTTTTATGCCATGCTGGGCCTGACCGACAAGGCCGGCGACATCATGCGTACCGTGGACAAGCTGGACAAGATCGGCGCAGAGAAAGTCCGTACCCTGCTGACCGACGAGGTAGGCGTGTCCGCCGAAAGCGCCGACGAGATCCTGAAATTCATCGCCATCACCGGCAGCAACGATCAGGTACTCTCCGCCCTGGAGGGCTACGCCGGCCGGAATGAAACGTTTGACGAGGGCCTGGACCAGCTGAAAACCGTGGTGAAATACCTGTCCGCCTTCGGCGTGCCGGAGGAGAACTTTGCCGTGGACCTGACCATTGCCCGGGGCCTGGATTACTACACCGGCACCGTGTACGAGACGGCGCTGCTGGACCACCCGGAGATCGGCTCCGTCTGCTCCGGCGGCCGGTATGACAACCTGGCGGAATACTACACCGACAAGCAGCTGCCCGGCGTGGGCATCTCCATCGGCCTGACCCGGCTGTTCTACGTGCTGGGCGAGCAGGGAATGCTCAACGGCGATCTGCCCACCGCTCCGGCGGATGTGCTGATCCTGCCCATGACCGAGGACCTGTCCGCCGCCGTCACACTGGCCACAAAGCTGCGGGACGCCGGCGTGCGGACCCAGCTGTACACCGAGCAAAAAAAGTTCAAGGCCAAGATGAACTACGCCGACAAGACCGGCGTGCCCTATGTGGTGTTCCTGGGCGAGGACGAGGTGAAAAACAACGTCATTGCCTGCAAGGATATGACCAGCGGCGAGCAGACCACCCTGGACTTTGCCGCCACCCTGGCGCGGGTGCGCGACGGCCTGGCCGAGAGGAACAAGGGCAAGGTCATCGTGGAGAAGTAAGCGCCCTACCCTACGGCGCAAAGCATTTCCGGCAGACGGGTGTAGGGGACGGCGTTTTTGATAAACGATCCGTAATAATTCAACAAGGTTATACAAAACACAATCATAAATGGGAGGAAAACAACAATGATGCAGATGCGTACACATACCTGCAATGCGCTGCGGCTGGCCGATGTGGGCAAGTCCGTGAAGATCGTGGGCTGGATGGAGAATGTCCGCGAGGTAGGCGGCAGCCTGGCCTTCGTGGTGCTGCGGGACTTCTACGGCACCACCCAGGTAGTGGTGGAGGACGAGGCCGACCTGAAGGTCATCAAGGGCCTGAACAAGGAGTCCACCATCAGCGTGGAGGGCACCGTCCGCGAGCGCGCCAGCAAGAACCCCAAGCTGCCCACCGGCGAGATCGAGGTGGTCCCCACCAAGATCGAGGTGCTGGGCCGCTGCCGCTATAACGCCCTGCCCTTCGAGATCAACCGCAGCCGCGAGGCCGACGAGACCCAGCGTCTGAAGTACCGCTATCTGGACCTGCGTAACCCGGCGGTCAAGCAGAACATCATCCTGCGCTGCCAGGTGGTGGCCGCCCTGCGCGCCGCCATGATGGAGCACGGCTTCCTGGAGATCACCACCCCCATCCTGACCGCCAGCTCCCCCGAGGGCGCCCGCGACTATCT